>Ga0181612_110440_pt1 | contig 14004 bp, 9 predicted proteins | sample HoacroProtozoa21_FD_119630 | JGI IMG/M metagenome (GOLD analysis project Ga0181612, IMG submission 119630) | Hoatzin crop microbial communities from Cojedes, Venezuel. Combined Assembly of Gp0051906, Gp0051904, Gp0051908
AAAAAAAAAAAAAAAAAAACACAAACAAACAACAACTTTGGATAGGTACAGATCTCTACCTCCCACATCCCATCATCTTCTAAATTTCAGCACTGGACACTTTGTCTTTCACAGTATCTGAGTTAAATACCCTTCTGGCTTGAATGACCTGTCTTTTAGAAGATACTTTTGATTTCAGTGGTGGAGATCGTATTCAAGGACCACATGGTAGTGGGGGATGGCCATTGAAAATTTTGTATTTCCTTACAAAACACCAGTAGAAGACTGGGGAATATGATCGAGTCAACTTGCAGAGGAATAAGCACTAGTAAAACCACCACACAGATTTCACATCACATCAGTTTCCTTAAGTCTAAAATGAGATACTGAACTTCTGTTTCTTTTGGGCTGGGGAATAATGGGAATTAAGGATTCACCCATTTTGCCAAACGACCTGCAAGGCTATTTATCTGACTGTAAAAGCAACCCCCCCTCTCCCTCATAAAACAAGCATTATAGAAATGAAATAAGATCAAAAGTGCTTTCAACATGCCTCTTAAACACATACTGCAGAAGTAACAGGTGAAGATTCACCAGACTAGACATAAATGAAGTCACATTGCTGGGACTGCTCTCTTGCCTTACCAACGAAGGGACTAAAGCTGATGCTTAAAGCTGACCTGGGATCTATTAGAAATGCCATGAAAAAAATAACATAGATTTAGGAATCTTCAACTCCTCCTTCCTCTCACTTTTTTATTTTTTTACTTACCCTTTCCTTTTCTCAGCCCCCAAGATACAGAAAAGCAGATGCACTCCTCTGAACCCCACATTTCAATATTCACCAACCACCATGGAAAACTGTGCAAAACATTTCTTGTGCCCTCAGGAAGCTCTCTTTGAAAACAGAGAAAGCACAGAACTTTATTGAGGTCGGCGCAAGCCCAGAGACTTGCAAGTTGCATGTCGCTGTTAATCAAAGTGACTGTGCCAACATGATTAGAATACCCACAAAGCCAAGCCAATCAAGCAGCTAACTGAGGGAGACCACGCAGCAGATAGCAAATGCCACTGGAGTTGTACATTGTCTCGAAAGATTATCACTGCAGTTGTTCAAACTCTTGTGACCAACAAGGGATTCCAGTGACTCATTGCTATTGTGTTTCTGCAGCTCAACATTATGTCCCATGCATATTCTGGAGCTCCATAGCACCACATGTGTATAACAATGTGCCGCACTAATAAAATATCTTTGCGGTAAAAGAAGTACCCAAAACATTCACACAATAGTGGAATGCCAACCGAGCACTGGACTACATTAGAACAACTCATTGGCTGCCATTCCAAAACAGCATCTGCCATGGCCCCAGCAAGTAGCTTTAAAAAAAAAAAAAAAGATTTTTGTGAAAGATCACAGCTTTTAACATACCAAGCAAACTTCAAGAACAAATTAACATATGACTCACCTCCCTGAGGTCTATCCCATGGTTTTATTATCAGTCAAGCAGAATCCATTGTTGCAAAAGCAGTTCAAAGTGGCCACTCCATCCATGTGCCACACTGAATATACAGCGAGTCTTCACATATATACAGCTTTTTTAAAAAGGAGGAAAGCAGGATAACATTTAAAAAGAAAACAAACAACCCCTTCCACACTGGAGTTGGAAAGGCCACGAAAAGCCCGTACACATCACTAAGGGCTAGGAAAGAAGATGGTCACTTTTCAGACGCTCTTAAAACTTTCCCAAGAAAATTCTGGCATGCAGCTGGGGCACACCAATCAGCTGCTCTGGCAAAGGGCACAGAAGGAAAGATCCCCTGCTAGTTCAATAGCGACAGTTTCTTAAATAATCTCAAAACAATGAACAGCATGTGAATGCTTCTTCCTCTGCAGGATTCAGACAGGAAAATAGGGCCCGCGTCTTAACTGATGTTGTCCTCACAAAAGCATCGCTGCAGAGCAGAGAGTCCTCTTCAGATCAGAGGAACCAGACGTGCCGAAATGAAACCAACAGGCTTAACTGACAACCTGGAAAGGGATCATGGAGAAGTCCCATCCAAGAGACACGGTTTGGGCTCCTGCCACAAGCAAAGAGGCAGATGTAATTTCTGACACTGACAAGTGCTGAGTGTAATATCAGATGAAGATAAGAGATACCAGGGAAACCCTCTATACATCAATCATGTCAGAGAAAGAAGACACCATGCACGGTAAGAATCTCGGCTGAGGTAAAGGTTAAAAAAAAAAAGAATCACAACATTAGATTTTTCCTTGGATAACTGGAGGGAGGGATGGACTCTGTATTTTCTAATTAAGCAAAGTCCTGACAGAAAGCTGCATGTGCAAACAGAGGGTGCTCTAACATTAGATTTGGTCTGCTGAAGGGTGGATGAGCAGCAGGTGGGAGCCCTGCAGAGGAAGGACAAGTTTCTAGGGATGCTGGTCCTTGCTCTCTTTTCTCCCAGCTGATGGCATTACACAGGACCCTCTCCAAGTCAGGCAGGGACTGCACTGAAAATATTCATGCTTTTCTCTTCCCTGTTTTACTTTTCCTGCATTCTCCTCTGGACTGGGCTAGCAAACAGGATATGAAGAGCCTTACGAGCAAGATGCACAGCACACAGAGGCACGAAGCCATGGCAGAGCACCATTGTACACGTGGGCCTTCCCCTCAACAAATAATCCTTGCTCTGCTTTCTTGCCAAGCACTAACGAAAGACAGTGGTTTATGACTTCCACTCTCTTGGGGACACCTACGTACGTCCCTGGTGTGGTAACTACTTGCCATCACTGCACTATCAAAAAGCCAAAAATCTGGCACACATTTTATGGTGAGAATTCTGTTCTCCATGGTAGGTCTTGAAAAAAATTACGTAGCTAAAAGGATGGATATAATCAAGTGGAACTTCACAGCCTCTTTGTGGTCTCCCACTACCACAAAGACAGAGCATCCTGCTTACAATGCTCCACAAAAGCATCCAAAATATAAAAAGCTTAAAGTGAACTTCTCAAACTTTAAAGCATCACTGGAGTTCACCACGAAAGGTGCACTGTGCATACATATAGAACAGAAACCCTGAAACACACAAAGCTTTCTACAGATATTCAAGATACCCTTTCAACTTCTATTCACTTAAGCAAAACATCACTGAAGCAATGTTAATCCTCTTGTTTACAGTTACACCCACGAGAGAAAGGGAATTCACAGCTCAAGATCAAACAGTTACACTACAGGGAGCTATTTATCATCACTAAGGATAGCACCCTATAATTACTTTATCGGAGAGGTTGGATCTTTCAACACAGGTTTTGCTTTAAGAAAAAAGAAATAGGGAACTTCATTCAGCTCTGTTCCTGCCTCAGCCTCATATCTAGCTTCAAGTTAAAACTAAACAACAGCAAGTACCAGTTTACCAACCATTAGAAAACTACATGAAAGACGCAACACAGCTAAAGCAACACAAAAAATATAGAGCAACCAAATGCAGCTGCACACCCAAATAAAAATATTTTTATCTTTGCACCTGCAAAGCACAACTGTCATCAAGGACATGTTGAAAACTGATGGAGAATTCTTGAGGAGCTCAGTGCAAACACAACCCTTGACGGTGAGACCCTGAATATCCTCCAGTCTATACACGAGGTCTTAATAACCTCCACAGAGTATTTTTTGGGCAACTAGGGTGTCTGCTTTTCTGAAATTGCATTCACGGTACCATCAGGAGGTGTTTTTTTCGAACAGCCTTAGCCCCAGGAGATGAAGTGTCTTTGCTATATAAAGCAGATGTCAAAAATGCAGGCAATCCAAATTTGGGACCTTTTGTAACATTGACAGCATTTGAATAGAAGCTAGGTTTAGTACTTCAGTTCTCAGTGGCAGCTCTAGGTTGAAAGTGAATGCCAGACTACTGTAAATCCTCTAATTGAAAAGGAGAGAATCTCTGACTGCTAACTTTGTTAAAATTTGCACTGAAGTTTGCAGTTAATCAATTGCTTTACCAGAAGTCACCACAAAGCCCAGAAAACATTTATAAAAGTCTTAGGAACCCATTCAATATTAACAGTCTAAACACAACTGTAGCATTCATGGTAATAGATCTCTTCACATCTTTATAATCTCCATGATGAACAACAACAACAAAAAATATAAGGACGCCTGCTCCTATGAAAACCAATGGCTTTTGCTAGCAACTTCACTAGAGTAATCCCTGTTGCATTAAAATCCCAGTGATGCAACTCCTCTGTGCCCTTGAGAAATCTCATTCACTTTTAGCAGCTGAAGCATTTAAGATCTACAACATAAAGCAATTGGCTTTTGAATGCAGGTTGCTTCATTTTAAAACATTACTGCTCTTTGATGTTTATCTACTTAAGAGAGTTTATTGCAGCTAATTCACAGCAGGAGTGCCCTGTGGCATCCTCAAAAATTATATTAAAAATATAAAAGATAAGAAAGGAAAACATAATAATTATATAATCTAATTTTTTATGGCTACACAACAAAAAAATTAAAACCTAATTTCGTAATGTATATGCATAGAACTATTTCTGACACATACCAAAAGCATGAAGCCATCATACACAGGGCTTTTTATTGGAAAGTCTGACAAACTGAAACAGCAAGAGGCCCAATACCATATTAGTTAGGTTGCAACTTTATTTAGAAAATGAGCTGCAAGGATAAGCCAGAAACATATGGATGGAAGGTTGTTATCCGCAAACAGAGTCAATGTGCAAATGGCATTTTTTGATTTACTAGAAATAATACTACAACAACTGCCGCAGTCACTCCCCCGCACCACTTACATCAAATTCATTACTGACTAAAAATTGTACTTTTTTGTAAATGCATGTTGTTCCATTGCCTTATGCCATCTGATAGATATCAGCTACAACTGCGTACCCAGGCCAAAAGTGCCGTATGAGCTTAAGATACATCCAGCCATGGCAGTAATGTGCTTCACCCCAACGGTAGCATTTGGGAGAACTCCTCCTTAACAACTTCAGATGCTAGTGGTATGGACTGCTCTGCTGCATGTCGCGATTTGCTCAAGGCTTTAGTGAAGGTGGCAATAACACCCCCGCAACTGTAGTCAGAATGAAGCCAAGCCATTAAGAGCTGAAAACTACATTGTGCCAAGCCTAAAGTAATGTATACTTAGTAAAACACGAGCATCTTTACCATGCTTTTATCTTTAACTGTACCTTTTGAAGGCAGAAACTTGAGGGCTACATCTTGAGTTTCTTCCTGAGTAACGAGTTTGGTCCAGCTTACATACAGATCAATTATGACCAAGTGATCTGTAATTCCAATTGTAAGCACCAAAGAAAAGGGTGGAAACGGCAAAACTCAATAGAGAGCTGCTGTAAAAATCAAATACTTCTCTGAACAGTGCCTTCCAGTGTAGTGGCACACAGAAGAATCAGAGAGGTACACTATACCACCTAATACTGCAAGTGGAATCAAAATTCGTAGAACCATATTGCAGAGAAGCTATCACAAAGGAAAGCCTCAACTGACAGGTTTTCCACTGAGCCATCCCTCTCAAAACGATCCCTCAAGAGAGTCCTTGTGAGACGCTTTCCAGAAGTTTGTGGATTAGACTGAATTTTCTTAAAGCCTTAAAGTTCTTTTGGGGTTGATGCCTTCACAACTCATCTCCAACTCAGTCCACATCCAACTGCAAGATCTGCATTCATGCTATTCCACATAGCTGGCAAACCTAAAGATGGACAGTTGTTGCACCAAAAGGCAGAGTTTTAAGAATGTCTATCCCAGACACAGTGGCTGGGAAAAAAGGGTAATTCCAAAGGATAAATCAGAACAGATATCCATGGCCCTATTTGTACTAAAACAAATGAGGACGGATTCACCAGATGTTCAAAGGTCAGCTCTGAGCTCCTAAGTTTTGCAGTCTGAGATCCACATGTTGGTACCAATACAAAAGTCTTCCCAGCTCAAGGAGAGTTAAGAATAAAGACTAAAGCTGAGAAAACACGAACAAAATCAAAAATACTCTTACCTAATGACTGACATTTCAGATAGCAAGGTAGTTCAACAGAAAAAGGTGATGTGTACCAACACCCCTGAATGTGCTGAAGTATATTCACTAGGAATCAAAGTCACTTGAAAACAAAGACAAAACAACCTTGATTTAAACAGCTTGAGAACACTGGAGCCCCCCCCCATGGACGCTGATATTTTTTTATTTGATAAACAGCCTAAAAAATCCCAGAACTTTTGAGTACTTTTTCATTTGGAGAGAAACTGTGCCATAGACTTCATTACATTCTCAGCATGTCCTTTTGTTCCAGCACTGAAGACATCCGATACAGTAAATCCGCCCTCCTAAACAGAAGAAACCAATACAGACAGGTACCTTTCAAAAGAGGAATGTACAGGTTGAGGAGCTTTTGAGGAAAGAATCCTTGTTCCAGCTATTGCAGTCAACCCACCGGCCTCATTTTGCTGCTAATATCTAGTCTATCTCCAGACCAAGCAAAACTGAAATACTTTTTGAAGTCGCAGGTGTAAATCCTCTTCATTTTCATGGCCATCATCCAAAAATGAGACACTCCACATTTCTAGACACACTGAAAACATTGCTTTCAGACAAAAATTATCCCATGAATACCAAATTTTATGCCCAAATACTCCCTTCTCCAAAATTACGCACGCTGGGACAAACCAAAACAGCCTAAATGCTGTCTAAAACTCCAAGCAGTGTTTCCTACTGGACAGGCACCTCTGAAGGCCTAGAGCCAGCAAAAGGCAGGTGGTAAGCTTCAAGCTGGCTGACTACAGCCCTAACTGCATGTTTAGCTCAACAAATTGACAAAATGACATACTTGCTCTGCAGTTGGGATCTGCAAAGGCAATTCCATTTCCAGTCTAGCCTTTGCAGCTGAGATATAGAGGCCTTTAATGGTCCTCTGTCACCATTTTACTAACACCACATACATACACTGGCTTCATTAACTAGGGCTACTTCTGCACAGTGGTGCTGCTGAATGGAAATTTCTGCAGAAAATGAGAATTAGGGAATTTACACATAAGCCCAGTTTATATGTACATATTTCCTCTGCTAAAAGCCAACCCAGACTTGAAAAGGGAAACTAGTAAAGTTACAGATCTGCTACACTTGATATTGTCTCCTTAAGCAAAGGGGGCAATAAAAAAACCCAAACCTGTATTTGCCATTTTTATGCAGCTTCTATTTATTTCATTACCATCACTAAGGTACTCCTCACACATGAGAGTGAGGGAGCAAAGAAAAGATTTAATAAATAACAGAGAGGAAAATCCTGATGACGTTAATCTCAACCACAGTAAAACAATAGTTTGAAAGCACGCCAGGTCTCTCTCTACAGTCTCAGGCTGAAGCCCAGCATCCTGTTCATTAAAGTAAATAAAATATGATGGTGAATGAAAAAGAAAAATAATAAGAAAGCTCACATGAATAATAGAGAGAATCTGATCACAAGTCCAGCCAAATGATGTCAACTATTATTGAATTTTTACTTTGCTCTCTCAGAGAAAACACCAGAGAGCACGGGCGGAGGGGGAGCCAGGGAGGTAGCATGTTAAGGAGAAAGAGACAAGGATATCCCAGAGGGCTTTTGATAACATAATCACTAAAATAATACACGTATTTTTAAAAGCCTTTCAACATTTTTAATTCCTGTCCAAAGATAATACAACAGAGTCAGCGGGGAAAAAAAGTAATGATCAGAATTGCAGGAACATTTACATTGAACGGTTCTAGGCCATTATATCACAAAACACGCCTTCAATCAGAGATGGAATTTGGCCCAGTGTGGACATTTGTTTATATAATTATTATGTCTGATTAAATCTGTTCTTGACAAAATAAAGACGAGGGACATCATTAGGTTAAGTCAGTCTTATCTAAAATTAACAGTATTCAACCAGGGATTCAAATTTTGATGTAAAAAAGGCGCTACACCTTTTCTTCTGGAAAGTAGGAAGCTAATCAGAATCATTGCGAGAAGTTTTCTACACACACAGCCCCTGAATTCTTTTCCAAATACCTGGGACAATTGTTAATACACCTCATCTTCCTACCAGATCTCAGGAAAATGTTCTGGCTTCTGATCAGAACCACTAGAACTGAGATTTGGTTTGGAGACACTCAAAGACCCTGTCTGTCATAGACAGAGGAAATTCCCTTCCAAATGCACAATGAAGTTTTGTCAGATACTAGCAGTAAGCATATATTAAAAAAAATTTGTATTAATCAGTTTTTGAGTAACACACTGGATTTTCAGAATCCAGGCTGCTCTGGTTATGTAGAAGTAATTATTACACCACCTTGAAAATCAATCATTATTCTTAAACTTAAACCCAAAAGAGTACAAAAAAGCATGATAATTGCTATTATCTTCAACGATGCCAGATTTTCATGTCCAGTCAAGTAAAGGTCACTACAAAACCAACATTTCTCATTGCCACCAAGTGCATCTTCAGTCCCAAGCACTGAGAAAAACCTCAGTCACCTTTGCTATCATCCTGTGAATTAATGACAAATAAAGACTTCTGCACTGACCTGAGGATAACTCTTGCAGAGCTGAATGGACAGTGGCAGGTGGGGGGAACCTGTCCATGACTATGCATTTAAATGCAGCAATGCAGACTTTTTTTTTTTTTTGGCTGCCTTTACTGTCATTTGGGGTTTTGATTTGACTGACCTTTTGTATCATCCATCCTCAATGTAATACACAAATGGAAATTGGATTTGAATGCCAGCTCATACACTCAAATTTTGATCCTTGGACATGGATAGCACAAGGTATCAAATATTTAAAGTATTACATTTTAAATAAAAAATAATATATATATATCACATGTCTATTTCCACCTGAAAATAGAACTGCAATATTCACAAGTTACATTGATTAGTTAGGAGAGTTGATTGCCCAACCAGGCAGCAGGCTAAAAAAGACTAATAGAGATAAAATTTGAATTGCAAATTATGAGTGCACAAAACCAAGTATTTAAGAACAATCTTCAAACAATGAATTATTAATTGAAGAACTTTGTGAGTAACTTCCTATAGCAAATAAATCAGAAAATTCTGCAATCTGCACAAACAATTTATTGAATAAATTATTCATTGTGAATCAACTATCACTCAGATCTCGATATTCCACTTTAGGTTTCTTGTTTGGTAAATCACTACGAACATTACACTCTGACTAATTTTATTGCCACAGCATAAACTAAAACGTATCAGTTAACTATAGTGTTAATAGAAGCAGTCAAGCACAGGACAGAAAGAAATTGAGGTCATTTAAACCATAATCTAATCCAAATTTGGTTTATCATAAAGTGAAATTTGGCATACTTTAGAAGCACAGTAACATGAGAGAGAGATTTTAGAAACCTGTAATTAATTGACTGCTTCAGAAAATCTAACTATAACTGTATACATTTACAACACTTACTCGTGGAAACAAATGCAAAACACATTTGGGAACAAAATCAGCTTTTTATTCTCTTTAAAAGCTGCGATAAGAAAGAGGTGGTTTGTACTGTTTTGTTTAGCGTGCCCTACAAGGCATGCCCTCCCCTCCAACAATTTCTCTGTGAATTTGGCAACTTAGAGCTCATTTGTGCTCATTTTGCCTCAGTTGCCCAGGTCTGTAAGGAAGATAACTTCTCTGGGCTGGAAAATAAACACAGTAGGGTGATCAGGGCTTAAGATGGACAGCAAGTACTAAGCTTGAAAGCAGTGTTAAGGGACTCTGACTTGTAGGAATAAGTGGCAGGTTTATAAAACAAGATCATAAATAGCAGCTTTCAACTTCCCTTCTTGATAAACCTACATCTTCTGTCTTTGCAGGTAACATTTATGATTATTGCACTGCTTTAGAAATACCACTTTAAACTACAGTGAACTCTCAATATGTTGGATAATAACATAGTGAAATAACCCAGAAAAAGGAGAACAGGGTTAACTGCATGATCCATTATTTGGGACACACAACGAGCACACAACAGAGAAAGAACATCTGCGATGTTGCTGACTGTGGAGCATGGGGACCCCTGAACACACACCAAACCCACACCAGAGAGCACAGCAACCCGCAAAACATGGCTCTGCCGCTTCCAGACCAACAGGCAGGGCAAGAATCTATGTCTATGCTCGTAACATAACTGGCATTCCCAATAACCTGGGTTTGACTGTCAATTTATTTATCTAGTTATTCTTTTTTAATAACAAAATGGTCTATTTAGTGTGGCTGTTTCCCAATACAGCTATTTCTCACTCAGCAAAACGATGTTTTACAAACATAAACCAGGTATCAAAGCTTTGCAAGGATTCCTCTATAAAGGAACACTTTTCCTTTTTGTAACCTAAAGAATACTTTCTGATGAGCATCCTCTCAGAAACTCAGTACTATTCTGAATGCCACAAAAAGCCAGTAAAATATATCAGACTGGCGAATGCTGTTTAAATTAGACTAACGTAGGAGAAGGATACAATACTCTGATATTCTGAATAGAAGGCAGCAGATACTGCAGCCGTTCAGTAAAATGTCAGTAGTACATGTTGAGTCACTACGCTCCTCGACTCTAGTTAAAATTTACAGACTATATATTTGAAGATTCTATTTTCTTACAATTCAAATCCAGTGACTCTCCTATGCAGCCTACCCTAAATTGGTAAAATTTAACATTTTTTTCCAGCTATAGTGAAGTTCATGCAATAAACATTACCAAAGAGAGCTTTTAAAAATTAAAATAACACAGATTTGGGTGTGTATCTTTGCCCCACTGGGCTTTCCCACCCCCTCCTATTTTTCTGCTTTCCTCCTCCGCTCCCCTTCTTCCTTCATGCCTTTTTAGCCTCCGCTTTCGCTCTTCCTTTGTTTTTGGCATCATTGCATCCTCTGTGCTTCCCCCATACACACACACTTTCTCCTTAATCTCCAAAGCAAAATGTGAAGTCAATACCATTTATATGGAAATCATACTTTCCAATATACAGCATTTGCCCAAAAAGCATTTGTCCATTTCTAGCTGCTCCAAGAGACAGCAATCTGCATCTAACCAGCCAGAGGAAAGGCTGCAGTCAGGAGTTCCATTTCTCCCACAGGTATATAGTGCAAAGTTTCTAATGTAGAATAGCATTTTTGGAAGTGCTGCGGGCAGTGAGCTACCAATAAGCGATACTTCTGATACCAGCAAGGCACAGGAACCAGTGCACAAAGCCACTTCCTTCATACTTTCAGATTATTTTAGTAATCAGAGGAAAGAGTTCAATGGTGTTGATAATAATTTATTACTTACTGAACAACAATGTGCTCAGCCATGTACAAAACAGAGCATGGGCTTACAGTGTCAACTAGATGGGTCACACAGTTTAGACACATAATGCCAAATCCTATTAACATCTAATAGCGTAACATTTAAACAAATAACACATGGATGTGAAATTCAGCTGGGCAAACCCCTTCCATTTAAGGACAAATATACTCATGTCCCCCTCTCCTAAACTGCACCAGGTGGCAGTGCAAATTTTGATTTCAAAGCCTCAGTTTCCCTCCCCATACAGTAAGTTTGGAAAAGGGAAAAAATACCTTATGTTACTACCCTGATGTTGTTGTATCGTCTTTTCTGGACGCAATGTTTATGCTGGCCCATTGGCTGAGCAGGGAAGAACAACAGTACTCTTTCTTCTGTTGGATTATCTATAAATCCAGCATCAGGCAGTGTTCCACCTTCCCTTGAGGCTGGAGGAAGATTTTGACCCTTGAGGTCTCGCAGCACTGTGGCTTTTAATAACATAATTCCCCATAAGTAGCACAGACAAGTGCACCCAAAAGGGGTTCAGGGAAATCAGGAAACCACGCAGGTGCAGACAGTGCCACGGGATTGCTCTTTTTGCTTCATATAGCAAGACAAATTTTCTCTGAATTAGCCTCTTACATGAAGGGGCATCTTCAGGTAGAGATGTGAGAAAGGCATGCAGTCAATGAAGCAAACGCTACGCCAGGGCTGAAGCAGCACCTGCAGGGCAGTGGTGGCCCAGCCAGGGGAAAGCAGGAGGTAGGGGCACCCGTCCGTGCTGTGGCTCTGCCCTCCCTGCCTCCAGCTGCACACAGGCAGATCAGCAAGCTGTGATACAGGGCCACAGGCAGACAGCTGCCCACCATGGCGCCTGCGTTCAGCCCCACCTCTCATGGTTGAGCATCTTCCTTAAAGCTCTGGCCACGCACCCCTTGTCAGCCAACACAAATCAACAGTGGAGGGAAGCTTGAAGTTAGGATTTACAGAAATCCTAAAAATTCACAGGCAGGTGGCAACCAACAAGAAGTCTCCAGCACACTATTTCTTAATCTTACTTTATCGAAAAAAAACCCCCACCAAACAAACCCCCTATAACCCAAATCTGATTACTTTTCTTACACTCCACCTCTGTATTTACAAACTCTTGAGGCTAGCAATGCTCCTGCACAAGGCGCCCTCCAGTCCAAGTGTAGGGACAGTTTTGCTGTTCTCCATTTCATTAATCAGCAATGTCTAATAAGCACAGGTGTCTTTTTCCAACAAAAGCTTTGGTGACCCACATAGAAGAATGTTATTTAAGGCATTATTTGCCCAAATTAGCCTAATAACAAAAACCAGAATGCAGAATTCTAGCTGTCTTGCTGCTAATTCTGTTTGGCCCTTAGAGCATATTACTCAGCAACCCATGATTTTATCTAAGAATTTCAAAAATTAGTATTTATATTAGATCAGATTATGATCTCACTACAGGTTTCCCCACAAATTATTAATTTTACTGAAGTCAGTAGAGGTAACTCTGGATTTATACTAGTACAATTGTGGTAATAGCCTGCTCACTGGCTCTTAGGGTTTTGATTTGGTTAAAACAGTAGAGTATGAATATTTTCATTAGTCATCCCGAGAAAATGAGCTGACATAAGTGTCTTCCAAGAGTGAGTACACATAGAAATAAGTATGCTATAAATCTGGGAAATGAAGAGCAACACATTTGAGAATCTATACAAAAAACTTCCTGCACTGATTTGCAAACACAAGTTCCTTATCATATACCTCAATTTCACTATCTTCATCTAACAGCACTTGATAAAAATCATATATTGTTATGTATCTCTAGTGCTGTGAAGACACAAGGCACCCAGCAACCTAAGATTCATTGTAATTACTGATACCTCAGAATAACGCACTCAATCACATCTTACTGAGGATACAAGGAATAGAGAAGGCCCATAAAACTCATTTGGTCATATTTGTCCTACAATTCCCAAGAGAAGCTTGGCACCCCGCTCAAGAGGCTTCCCAGTTGGCCAAGGCAAAAACCCCATGAAGGCAGTCCCCTCCAACAACCGGCAGCAGGTGCCGCTTGCTGCCCATGGCACGGCAGAGTCCTGCCCCATACAACTCGCTGCCCGGGGCTGCTCTCAGCAGCTGCGCCAGCATCAGCCCTTCCGTGACCGACAGCCAACCTCCGGGATTTCAGCATCACCTGGGAGCAGCGCTGTGCACAAACACGTATTTGCTGTCACCCCCTTTAAAGCTTTTGGGTCACTGGGCGCCCTTCATTGCTGTATAGGGAGGAAGGGGTAACTTGGAGCACTTATGTGTGTGTGTGGGGGGGTTCATTACAAAAAAACAGAATTCAATGTTTTACTCAGCTCTATTTTCTACACATCCTAACTAATGTTCATCTCTGAGTCTTGCATACAGAATACACTTCATTTATTCTTTCAGTGCCTACCACATCACCTCTACATCTCTCCTATGTTTTATCAGATGGGCTAAGCAGAAACAAGGAAAGGACAACCTTGTTTGGGGCCACCTTCCTCCAAACTCGAGTGCCCTGTTGAATGTCCTCTTTCCTCACGTGTCTTTGTTGCAGCTGCAAATGGTTTTCATGTTTAGGTTGCTCACAGAACAGCAAAAAGGATACTCGCTACAGTTACAGTGAATGCATTAATTTTTTTTGCACCCCAATAATAATTTTTTTAAAATC
>Ga0181612_112664_pt1 | contig 14003 bp, 9 predicted proteins | sample HoacroProtozoa21_FD_119630 | JGI IMG/M metagenome (GOLD analysis project Ga0181612, IMG submission 119630) | Hoatzin crop microbial communities from Cojedes, Venezuel. Combined Assembly of Gp0051906, Gp0051904, Gp0051908
ACCTTAGAAGGACAGCCTAAGGGTAGCCTAAATTTGGTCATACTGATGCTGGTTAATTTCCTTTGTGAGTTAATACAGCTGCAAGCTAGATAAACCACATTATTGAGCTTTTCTGCTTATTCCTGCAGTTTTGGGGTCACATATATCCTACTCTTGTCCTAGCTTGTTGCCTCTCTGTGCCATTCTGTAGCCAGTGCAGACACAGTAGCTGACAGCCATTGCGGTTTCCTGCATATTCTTAACAATGATGTGTAAACTGGGAGCATTTTCTATGAATTTGTAGCAAACACTATTTTGATGATATGATGATGATCCTAAAATTATTAAATATTGTTCATTTTTTATTCTTACAAAATCAGAGAAAAAAGATCACAAGATTCATTTAACCTGTATTGGCTCAAAGTTTCATTTCTGTTTAGAAAGAAAGGACATTCTGACACACCAGCATTAAATGCAGGCAACAGAAAAAGCTCTCACTGACATCTTATAAGTTAGACTTTGAAGAATATGAAAGAGAGAAAGATAATGCAGGTTTGTGCATTAGTTTGAGCACGTACATGAACTTTGAGCAGGCAAGAGATCATCATGAATTGTTTCCTAATATCATCCTGACATTCTTTCTGTAATACTAGAGATTGTCCTGATGGCACATCAAGGCTTTGGGATGTTTGGTTCACTATATCCAAGTAAAGCTTCTGTGTTCGCCCTTTTACCTATTCCAAGTAAGTTCTTTAACTGGGCCCACGATACCCTTGAATACTGTAAAATTTCACAACATTCAAAAAGTTCATGGTAGGAGCATTACATTGAAAAAGGCATTATAAATAAAAAAATCCATTATGATGATTTGTGATGCCTCCTTTTTTATCATTATGAATCTCTCAGTCACAGAGTTGCCCTTGGAAGTGCTCATAGCTTAGAAATGCTAATGGCTCTTCCAAGTGACCCAGAGTTTCTGATGGAGCTTGGGCAGGGTAAGGCAGCCCTACACTGGCCTTCCTCTGTGAATTGGGGAACTCTGGCTGGCACATCTCTCAAGGGCTAGCTGAAACTATTCCCAAGCTTCAGGTTGTTGCGTTACTGGGGTTCAGTTACTTGTCATAGAATCATAGAATCATAGGTTGAAAAAGACCTCTAAGATCATCGAGTCCAGCCATACACCCAACACCACCATTCCTACTAACCCATATCCTGCAGTGCCACGTCTACACGTTTTTACATATATGTCACTATTATAGTGAGATTGGACAATATACAAGGGTAGTCTATCACACACATAAGTTCTGGGTTCATTTTTTTTTCTTTTTTGGGGGTCAGTTGTTCACACAGTGGCTATCTACTAAAAAAGCCTTTGCTAAGTTACTATGAACAAAACTTTCATGTAATCACAGGGGTTTTTTGAATGGTAGTAGATGAAAGATCTGAAGTGGAAGAATTCATTGTCTGAAATTTGATTTGAAGTGAAGCGTTCAGAAGTGAACATTGCAAAAGCTGCTGAGAAGATCTGAACTCTCAGACTGGAGTTAACCAGGAATGATAACTATCTGCAAGGATAGGAATATGAGAGATATTTCTAAAGAGTGAATAAAATCAGTCTCATAGCTGAGGAGACACTTAACATTTTGAAGAATTGTACACAAGATACTAGCTTCGAAAACATCACAGAAGTAAATGTGCCTCAGAAACTTTTGTCTTCTAATCAGCCATTACAGAGAAGTTTGGAATTATACTGCCCATTACTCACTCTCACATCCTAAACTTTCCTGTTGCTTTACAGCAAGATATGCAGTGAAACCTTAGTCCCATTAAAGTAATCAAAATATTGCTGTTTACTTCAACAAAGCTGGGTTTCACCCATAGTCTACTTCTGGGTTTGTTTTTTTCTTCCTGACTTCCAGTTTTGCCACTAAAAGGCAAGAAGGAAAAATATTGATAGAAGAGGAAAATATTGATAGAAGAGAAAAATATTGATATAAGAGGAAAACATTGATAGAAGTTTGGTAAAGCCTTCTTACACTACAGAAATACCATAGAAATTTTAACTAAATTCAAGTGGAATACGAAAGGAAGTTCAGATTTTGCTCTCTTACTTATAATAGGGTAAATGGCACCTGAGGTATGTTGGATAAAAATGTGGCATCATAAAGTACTTGACTTTTAATTTTTCCAGTATAGGTATGCTTAGATAAGAAAACCAAGCATGTTTAAAGTATTCAGAAGTGACTTTCAACTGTTGTAAACTTTTGTTTGGACTCTGATTTCGTTCCAAGAGGGGTTTATTTTGGTTTGTCTTACACCTGTTCCTGGCAAGTTGAACTATGCTGAAATAATGTTCCTGCCTGCCTTCCCTGCCTCTGAGGGAAATACAGCCAGGGAGGGCTGCCCTAGGCGATGGACACACTCCTTCCTTCGCTATTCCCACCCTGAGGAGTTGGGGGGGGTGGTTTCAGCGGGGAGCAGGGAGGAGTGTTGTGAAGAGGTGAAGAATAGGAGAGAGCAAAAAATGCCAGCAGGCTGGGAAGGCTCTCTTCCCACCTCCAAAAGTTTTTTAAACACATGCCAGTGCTTTTTCTGCTCCCCCATTTCCTCCCTTTATGTCTCCCCTTCCCTACCCTCCATCTAGAAGGGTATATGCAAGTAAGTAGCTCCCTTGGATCAATACTTCAAAAACGGGGAAAGAGAGCTATGCTGCTGTTGGCTTCTTTGTCTTTTGCAGTCAGGGGAGACCAGAGACCCTCACTGGGTCAGAGGGTTACCAGCAGCGCTGTGCAGATGCTGTGCAGTGCTGGCAAAACTCCATTAATTTGAATTTTTTGCAGTGGGGGACCTCCAGGAAACTCCATGTTGTAAGGAAAGCTGTCAGGGCTCCTGGAATGGGCAGGAATAAGGGCAGGGGAAAGTCACTGGCTTTTGTAAAAAACTGTCCTATTGAGAGCGTTTGAGGGTAACCAAAACCCCCAGTAAACACTTTAATAATTTCCAGACTAAATGCATAATTCATAACACTTGGGTGACCTTATTTTTTAAGTTCAAATAATGCTTTTGAGGCATGCACACTGCTTTTTCTAACGATATTTGATTTGCTGCTAGCCAGTCACCACTGATTAAAAATAGCTGTTACATTGCTGCTCTGCTCTGAGCAGCGTGGGGCAAGCCAAGCTAACCTTGCCATCATGTTTGTAACCAGGGACACTCTTTCTTCAACACAGCCCGTATTGCTCAAGGCTTCCCAGCATGCTCTGTGTGAGCCTCAGATCCAGATAAACACACCTAAATATAGAAGTTTGCTTGTAGGTGGGTACGTGTGTGCTACGTGTCTAGACTTCCAGTAAAGTCGGTCAAGATCTAGGGCTTAGTTCAGCGGAGTACACAGAGATGTCCCCTGTTACATGATATTCCCTGCTCTCCCGTGACTTCTCCTGAAGGGCACAGGCTTCCAGGTCTGAGAGCATAGCTGCCAGACCTAGGGGATGCCTCAGATACCTTAGGGCATCTCAAATGGCACTGGACAAATAAATCTGGGAAACTGAATTGAGCCTTTTTTTTTGTACCAAGCCCAGAGTGTGAGATGTACCAAGTCCATCAGCTGAGCAGCCAGCAGGAGCCTTCCTCAGGATTAGCTGCACCTCTCTCCTCTGATGTAATTTCCTTGTGCTCCGTGGAGAGTTCAGACACCTGCTTCCCATGTGGATATCTACATTTAAATGTTTTCACGTCTAGCTGAATCTGACCCTATCTGTTTTTCTGATCTCCGTTAGAATTTGTGATGTCTATTAACTATTAACTATTCCTGGCCAGTTACCCTGTTTCTGAATTCTCACCCAGACCTGCTGCACCTGGTTGCTGTGCTCTTGAGACTTGGACTGTACACCCTAGCATACTTTATACATTTCTGGCGCTTCCTGATCTTTGAACTTGTTGGATTTACATCTAGAAGCAAATACAGCTTTTTTGGTAGCCAGTTATATAGTAGCCACCTATGATCCACCTATGTAGCAGCAAAAGGCAATTTAAAATGGCATAGAAGAAGGCAGACAGGTCAGCCTAGCCTAACACAGTATGCCCAAGAGTGACACTAGTCAACAGTGAGCAGTCAGGGAAGATTACACAAGCAGGGGAAAACACACAGTGATATTTCTCCATAAGAGTGTCTCAGCCTCCAACAGCCTGCTGCTCAGAGACACCCTGAGCCAGAAGTGAGCTCTTGGTATTAATTAGCCCTGGATTAAATTTTCTCCCGTGAGATCATCCTGCTGACTTTGAACCTGTGTAAACTTTTAGCATCTTGTGACAGGGATTTCCACAATTTAACAGGACACTCCTTAAACTACAAGTTGTCTGTACCCTTAGTATTGCAAGAAGAGGGCAAAGCCACTCAGAGGTGAGTTCATAGGAACCCAGAATGTTTGGAGGCAAGGGTATTAAGATCTCAACTTACTTTGGTGGCTAAGCAGAATGAACCAAGGCTATTTCCTACTGTACTGGAGCAGGTTAAGAAAAGAGTCTCCTGCTTGCAGGCACAGCCTACAGGTCTCTCTTGCCACTTGCCTGTGGGGGGCCTTTTCACTTACTGGGTCATTCATGACTTGTAGGAGCTATACTTGGTAGAAGATTAGTGTTTATACTCGACACAAAAGAAGCAAAAGAGCTTGTTTTTGGGAAGTTCTTCACTGGCAAACATGGGTTTAGATTATCCTTGCGTATAAGCATACAAACACCACAAAATCCTAAGATTTAAACCAGGTGTCTCTTACAAAGGCTCTTTAAGCTTTTAAAGAAGGTCAGGAATTTAATGATGAGGGGATGAAGTAACACAGTGCTTGTTCTGTCCTTTTCCAATCCCTGCACACCAGTGTGTCAGCCCCAATCATCGTAAAAGAACATTATGCCTTCTCACAGCATCCATGTACCGTCGCTGTGCCTCTTCTCCTCATCTTTCTTTAAATGCTGTTCTGGCTCAAAGGCCAGTTGGCTGATTAGTTCATGCAGAACAAACTTGCTCTCACAGTTTGAATCCGTGACCTGATGAAATAAATCCTAACACTTGCTGGGCTTCAAAAAACTTTCCAGGCTGCCAGCTAAAAGAATGCTTCTGAGTACCCAGCACTGTATTCCTTCCTTTCCAGGAAATGGTACAACAGGGGAGTTGTGTCCAGAAACTACGTGCCTCAACCACACAGTGTTTGTACTCACAGGAAATTTGTATGTGTGCTTGTAACTCTGATTCCACTGGACTCTCACCACTGGGGCTGCTCTATTTTTTTCTTACCTTTGTTTTCTCTTTTGCCTTTTCATAGGGAAGTTACTATGGGAAAAGATATAAAGGGAAAAAGTTCCAGTCCATCTACTGATTTGTACAGTTTGCTACATCAGGTTTCAAAGCTCCTACACAAGGTTCCTTCAACACTGCTACTCTTATCCATACGTTTTCCTAATGACCATCCTCAGTTTTCACCCTGGAGGCTTCCGAGGCAGTTTTCGACACTAGTCCTGACCTCACATCCCTACCTCAAACAGGAATCTCAGTGCTTTGGATTCCCGCCCACCGCAGGAGGAGTCTCTCTTTTGTCCCTTCATTCAGCTCATGTACATGTATGTGTTATTTATTTATACCTGGACATTAATGTTTTCTGTAATATATTTCTTTCAGACATCATTGTTCTCATCGCTTCAATAGCAGTTGTTTCTGCAAAAACTCAGGGTAACATTTTTGCAACATCAGCACTGAGAAGTCTTCGTTTCCTACAGATCCTTCGTATGGTGCGCATGGACCGAAGAGGAGGCACTTGGAAATTGTTAGGTTCAGTAGTTTATGCACATAGCAAGGTACGTAATCCTAGCTGCTGATTTTGTCTGATATCTTTACTTGACATACTTCAACAAGAGGCCAAGGAAACAAACATTTATCAGTTTTGAGCAGAATACCTAAAATTTTCTGAAGTGACATCAATTGTAACGGGCATTAGCACAGATACATTAGGCCAAGTTAAACACTACCAGTTTTTAGAAGATGTTGAAAATGATGTCCTTGATATGCTGTTGTAATTCCATACATATTGGTGAAGTTGCTGGAGTGTCAAACCATAGGAGTGTATTCTGTCCAATTCTAGAGAAAGTTTGCATTCATAGGGAAGCATTTGACTTCGAACTGCTCAAATGCCAAAAAAAGTATGTAGATCTTTTCATTTTGTCTTCCTTGAAATGCCTTTCTGTTCAATCTTTCACATGGATACTGATCTCCAGTTTCTTTTATCTAGGAATTAATCACAGCCTGGTACATAGGATTTTTAGTACTCATCTTTTCATCTTTCCTGGTTTATCTGGTGGAAAAGGATGCAAATAACCAATTCTCCACATATGCAGATGCTCTCTGGTGGGGCACAGTAAGTACAGAAAAATAATATGCACTGTTTAACCAATATGCTAGAGTGCTTTGAATTTCACTTACTATGGATTTTAACTTCATATGCTGTTCAGTGAATTGTTTTCACTGGCAGAAGACTGGTCTGAGAAGCTCCCTGCTTCAGCTATTCATTTGCACATTGGAAGTTCGTTTCACCCCGTCCTGCAGAATAGCTGTTTATGTGTTTCTGCTGCAAACCAGACCACTGAACCTTCATGAGAAGAAAGCATCTTATTTTTAACCCAGATGCTTTCAGTAATATAATTTGTAATATCCCACGAAGAGCTGATTTGATCCAAATGAGAGGGGTGTAAGATGCAATGCAAGAAAAGGAATAAGTGTTAGGAAAGAAAAAGGGAAAAAATTCTTACATCACCTTTGTGGTGAAGGGAAGAGTCTCTTCAGTGGCCTTAGAGTGACGTTGTTTCTCCTTCCTCTGTACCTTGAGCACAAAAAGCAAGAAGAAATATTCCCATTCTGACTCAGCAGTGTTCTCCAATTATTATTACAGGTGTAAAAGCCCTGATTTAGTTGACCTTATGCTTAACTATCAAATCTATTGTTTTTACTTTCTTGAAATCTGTGGGATCTAAGTACATGCCTGACTACTTTTCTGAAAGAAGGAGGATGATATGAATGCTTACTTTGAATAAACTAGGCTTTAAATGAACAATGAAAAACTAGGTCTGAAATGTTGATTTTTTTTTAATGGCATAATGTGCCTGGTTTTTTAGCTAAAAATGCCCTGTAGTAAGCTAGACTCCTGCACTGTGTGGGACTTACTTAGGCAGCTTAGAAAAGCTGCCCAACAAAGCCTATGGCAGAGCTATTGCCAGGCATTATAAAACTGCTTTTCTTTTCCTTCTGATGCCGTAGAACAAAGACCATGAGCTCTGACAGTGTCTGGGTAGTGAAATGATGCCCGTGAGATCATTAATGCTGACATAACCTAGAGCGCTCATTAGTTTTCCTGGAATAAGTGCAAGACCTGAACCAGCCTCTGCCACCTTTCCTCATCAGAGGGATGTAGAAATGAAGCTTTCCCACCTCAGACCTTCTGCTGACAAGACTTGATACGGACTCAGTAGTATCCACAGTCTCAGAGCAGGTGTAGATGGACTGCGCAAAAGCCTTTTCCAAAATGCCTTGAATCCTTGAGAAATATTTTTAATAAGTTATGTTCACATTTTGAGCAAAGGTCAAGGTCATATCCTACAAGTAGGACTAGTTTGTGTATTTGAAATTTGATCATCTAAGGATTAGTCATTTGTTACATGTCTTCCCTAAGGACTGTATTTCTGTGCTATCCATGCACAGAATTGGGAGCTTGGAAAAGCCAGACCACGTAGCTCTTACTTATCCATTTACAAATATACAGAAATATTTTTCCTGAAACTTGTTGCTTTAAAGCATCAACGCGGATCTCTGATAAAATACACAATTCTATCCTGTAATCCAAACACATGTAAAATTCATGTTGGCTAAAGCCATGAGAGAAGCTTTTGCCCTCAGTCACACCACTGCAATTTATTTTGTAGTTTATCTGTCCATACCTGAGAGTAGAATTTGGCCCATGCAGGAGGAGTTTCACTTCTCTTCAAAAGCTGAGGTCCAAATTTGGCTTAAAACTTTCTGATCTGCCCGCATTGACACAGCTGTGAAGCATCTGGCTTGGGATGCTGGTGTCCTGCTGATGGGTACCCTGGCTCCGGTAGTCTGCAAACACCGTTGCCCCTTTGCGGTACGTGGGGGACATGGTCCTGCGAGAGACTCTCCTGAGGTCATGTAGATGGGATGTGGCAGTTCATGGGTCTCAGAATGGGTGTTTGCAGCCACTCGATTCTCCAGGAAACACCCTTTACCGTTCTGCCAGCCTGTGCTTGACTTAGCACTGCATAGGCAGGGAGTTTGGACATACCCAGCTGCCAGCAGGCAACAGTGAGGGGACCCTTATGCGTGAGGAACGGGAAAGTCCCAGCAAACTCAGACCTCAACTCTGATGTCTGACTGAGGCTCAAGTCAGATCCAGATGCTGCTCCCTGAGCAGCTCTAGCAGCAGCAACAAGATCTTCATTTTAGCATTTGCTTCTCCGCTACCTGCTGACTGCTATTTTTTAAGGAAAAACCCTGCTAAGAAATAATCACCGTATAAAGTGGTGCTTGAAATATTTTGTACACTATGAAGTAAAAATGTATGACTCATAGGTCAGATAAGTAGAGCAACTGAGAAAATAGGAATCTTTTCATGACATCAGCAGGAAAAAAAACAAATTATAATCAAAAACCTGAAAACAATTTATATTGTGTATTTCTAGATCTTTTCTGCTTTCCCCAGTGTGTGACATGAATACATTTAAATTTTTAATGTGCTTAAGTGCACAAAGTTACTGAAAACCTGCGTTCCCTCTTACCTGTTATCTTTGCCATTTTAATAATAGTATTTTTTGTATAATATGTAAAGCAGTATGTGGGAAACGCATAACGTGCTTCTTAGTCATGGTTGTTTTTACTGCCAGAGTAACCCACATGCAGATTCTGAAAAGGTCAGATTGTGTGGCATTCTAGGGGAAATCAATGCTTAGTCTCATTGATTTGTTTATTTGTAAAAGTTATTCTAACTTAAACCACAGAGTACGTACCAAATCCCAGACTGAATTCTGTGATGGCAGAGGTACAAGAAGGGAAAGACTGCATTGAAGTCAGGCACATTCGTCTTGCATTTCAAGATTTTAGAGGCATTTATGCCCCCCCTTACAGGACCAGACCCAGCATGAAGCAATTAACCCATTCATTAATTCAGATTATATGAGGGCCCTACCCTGCTATGGTCATTTCACTGACTCTCTTTTTGAAGCCCATAGTTTCACACTGGAACGAAAGGCAGGATGTGGCATCCTAATTTACATGTGAATACTCCACTGTATTGGCAATTGCACATTGTACTGTGCAACCTGCAGTTTAAACATCATGCTAATGTTACTACTGTGAATATTCTTGTGATTGGGGCCCCCACGGTGCTGCCTAACACAGCAGCACACAACAGTGTATGTTATATGAAGAGTTCAGGTTCAGAATTTCCTTTGGCAGAGAAGGTAAATTCCCTTAACAGAACAAAATAACTAAACTATATGGGAACAAAAAGTCATTTCAAAACCGTAAGTATTTCAAAACGAATTCATGCATTCTGAGAACTGCTGGTGTTAGCTAGAATTGTGCATGCTTATATAATCTTTTGGTTCGTACGTTAATTAGTTTTACCTGCAAATGTAATGCAATCAAGATTCCTGTCTCTCTTACACTTTTGACAGTTTCTCTTAATAAGTCATTATTTTCTAGTAGTACCCAGTAGTTCCGGTTGGATACGGAACAGCTGTGGCACTCCACAGTGACCTGTAGGGGAAGAAAATATCTTACGATGAATAATATTGTCACAATTACTAGCTCAAATGAGTTAATACTGATGAGGTTTTTCCCATTTAATGTAATAATAGCATGAGCAAACTACTTTTTTTTCAGTTAAATGGTGTCAGGTAAAGATTCAAAAGGTAAGTACTGCTAGCAGAACATAAAATGACATCAGAAAGAGTTATCAGAGTAGAGGGGGGCCTCCTGGGTCCTATCTCATCTAACTGAAGGCAGATAGATTGTATAATCACATTCATTATTATATGGTCTCTCTTATTATTAGCATATTTATTAGCTCCAGCAATGAGATATAATAAAAGTTCTATCATCATTGTGAGTTTTGAGTCTAGTCAGGTGACACTGCCTGCCTTGGCTGGTCTGTCCAGACACATCATTTATAGAAGCAACTAAACTGGAGTGATTTGCATCTGGTACAGAAGATAGGACTCAGCTAGCCCTTTCAGCCGTGTAGGAGTGTGATTCAGTCGCTTGAACATAGGCATACAGTGCCATGGAAGATCCGTTGGAGGGTCTACTGCCTCTCCTGTGGGTGGTCCCTGTTCAGATGCCCTAGGGCATCTCAGGTGGCACTAGGCATTTGTTTTCAGGCAAGCCTACATCCTACATCCATTTAGGATGAGTTACCTGCTGGAGGAATCTGTTTCGCTTGTGCATGTTGCGGTGGCCAGGTCATGCTAAACACTAAAGCATTTTATTTTTCAAGTTCGGTGAAATGAATCTATACAAATAAACTCTAAAACGTTTGGTTTATTGTTCAGGTTTAGGTAGGATGTGGTGATCAGACACAGGGCTGCTCAGCAGGTATCCTCAGAAAGACATGATTTGCACACCTTAGTTAGTTCTTTTACTGCATCTTGATCCTCTTTTTCACCACTTTGCTTCCTCTGATCAAGTCTCCTCTCAAACAAACAGCCTGTCCCTAATTACCTTCACAGATTCACTACAGATTTTGTAGTTCTGTTACCTCGTCACTCTTGGCCTTGTATGGTATTGCTGATGCTGTCACCCAGGTGCTGATGTCTTTGAAAGATTGTAAACCCCCTGAAAGGTCCCAAATAATTTCCTCCAGTCACTTTTGAACTTTGATGCCTTCTCCCTTAACCATCTGTGGGATCCAGCCTTTCCTCACAGTGCTAGCTGGAACTTCTTTCTGCTTCTTACATGATTGTCAGTGACATCCAGAAATTTCTCATGTTGTCATGGTCTCACATCCAGTAGTTTTCCACACCCTGTTAGGTTAATTTAACCTCAGGATTATGCCAGTCCGGGCTTGGCCAGTGGTTTAGTCATTTGCTTGCAGCACTAAAAAAGATACTGCGGATTATTCCTGAACTTGACCCTGAAGTTGTCTGAAAAAATATTTTCGTAATTGTGTGATGAGAGGAATATAAAACAAAGATCAAATCCATTTGTTCAGTGTTGAGTAAGATGATACGGCAAGGTGCTGACACCCATACGCCCATGCAAAGACCATTCTGAGATAAAACAGCTCGAAATGAGCAAGAAGCCACTGATACTCTTAATCATACCATGAAGTCTTCAGGACCTAAAAGAATGGGGGGAAAGGCTCTAATATGATCCTGTTATCTTCTTTGGAGAAATTCCAGAGATATAGTCTGTGTGACTGCTCCTGGTTTTGGATTCCTCACAGATGTCAGATCCCAAAGGTTCAAGTTTATCTATGACTTCTTCAGAAGACAGTTTGGTGGCCGTATCATTAATATGCAGATGACACCTAGTTCTGTTTCCTTCTTGTCAGCCCAGGCAGGAGATATCTCTGTACTTTCCAGTGTCTGGCAGAGATAGGGAGTTGGACAGAAGCCAAGAAACTGGGCTCATTCCAGAGCTTCAAACTGCTTTGCGATGACTAGCTTGGAAATAAGTTTTGAGGAACTTTTATTCAGGGATTCATTTGTTCAAGCGCTTCATTGCTCTCAGGGACTTAACAGCCTCAAACAGTTCTGCGCTTGCCCTCTGATGAGAAGAGCTGGGAATACCCTCGTCATCAAACAAAGGAAAACCGAACGAAGCCCTTCTGCCGGGCCAAGAGCACGGTTGCATCAGCTCACCTCTGCCAAAAAAGAGGGAGCTGCATTCCCGTCTCCCTTGCTCCTTATCACTCAATCTCAGTCACGCGCTGCCTTGTGCAGGCTCTGGAGCTTGTTAGGCACCTCCATGAGCTAACACAACTCACCAAAACAGAAGAAACAAACCCTGCAGAAACGTGGATAATTTTTTCCACATTCCTGGGTTGCATTGGCTCTCCAAAGAGACCAGCAAAAGCTGGGAAGAGCAATGGGGCAGAGAAGTGAAGAGGAGCAAGGAGGGAGAGTGAGACCTGATAAGCGTGCAAGGTGGTGTGCCTGTGACCAGGCTCACATTACAAAACTTGAGACTTGAAATTTCAGCTGCAGTCTTAATTCAGCTCACTCTCTTTTTGTCACTATGGCTTTCTCAGGGTAAATTACACCCACAGCTTGTTCCCAACAATGGAAGCAATTAAAAGCACTGTTTACTATCCACAGAGCCTTAAATAGTTGAAATCTAATTACTTCCAAAAGGCTTTCCTTCTTCTGTCCTGTGGTGACCCCAGCACTAAATAGAATTGCTTTGGCCGTCTTGCCTAGGGATAAACACTGAGGAAGCTGGAAGCAAAATAATGTCTCTAGAAGGCATTTTCCTGAAGAATTCGTTCCTGACAGAATATATGCTAAGCCTGAACTTGCCCACATTTGGTACACAATGTAAAATAATTCTCCGTGAACATGTTCTCCACTAATAACAGGCCCTGGAGTCCTTGGCATTCAACCTACTGTTGTCTTTGTCCTTTAACATCGTGTGCCATTGACTGAGCATGCGCCCCACAGCCTCCCACCCAGCCTCGGAAATCCTCCACTCTGCCTATACCTCCTGCTGCTGCCCGCACCAGGCAGTGGGGTGGGTCAAAACTCCCCAGGAGGGAAGCAGAAAGACATGACTTTCTCCGGCCATTCCAGTCCTCAAGTTTGGGACTGACACGGTTCCCAGGCCAGGAGCAGCCTGGAGGACATTTCCTTGGGTTGGGGAAGACCCTCAGCCACACACGGACACGAAGCCATAATCTTTTGCATTGGAGATACACTCAGTAAACCACAACCACACACCATTATCCCAGCGGCATCTGCATATGTGCTGCATTTCTACTTGGCCCGCAGTCCATGAGTTGCATGTGGAGAGCCCTCCCATGTACCAAACTCTGCTGTCATCTGCACTGGTGCTACACAGCAGGGGTGCTGGCCTCTGCAGCACAGATTTTGAAACATCTGTATGCTGAGCCTCTGATTACACTCGCCACGTGAAGAGATTACAGATGCCTTTCTCTTTCTTTTTGACCTTTCCCCATGTAGGTCTGAGCTGACATTGTCAAACAGCCTGAGGTACCCTGCATCTGCTGCTGTGTAGTGCTCTTTGGAGCTTCATGTCAGGAGTGATGTAGGTATATCTGGGCCTGTCGTAAGGAAGATGAAAGGACCAGGAACTTCTTAAAGTTCCTTCCAGCTTTTGATTAGTGTTTCTTGTGTTTCAGAAGATGATCCACTTCAAATTGTATTGATGGATTTGTAGAAAATGCAGCTGCTTCTTGCAATTCCTTTGACTTTATCTCATCTGTGAACTTCAACATCGTTTGAGTCCTACTATATTTTTCCAATATGTTCTCTATGTAATTTATATTTGTGTAGTTATCCAAACAGAGACAATTCCTTTTCCCTGCTGAAAATAGGTGAAACATCTTTACACCCATGGAAAAGAACACTTTTTTCTGCCTGACTTACATAATTTCCCATAATTTGCCCAACTTTGAGATCCCAAACCTTCTGTTTTATTATATTTAAAACTTATTTATTGCTTCTTTATGTATTTTTCTCACATTTATTATTTATCTCAGCTTCATTCAGTCATAAACACTGTTAAGTTCTCAGATAAAAAAGTATTCATGTTAATTTACTTGTAGAATCATAGAATTCTTGGGGTTGGAAGGGACCTTCAAGCATTATCTAGTCCAAGCCCCCTGCAGTGACCAGGGACATCTTCAACTAGATCGGGTTGCCATCTAACCTGACCTTGAATGTTTGCAGGGATGGGGTATCTACCACCTCTCTGGGCAACATGTTCTAGGGATTCACCACACTCATTG
>Ga0181612_128797_pt1 | contig 14003 bp, 7 predicted proteins | sample HoacroProtozoa21_FD_119630 | JGI IMG/M metagenome (GOLD analysis project Ga0181612, IMG submission 119630) | Hoatzin crop microbial communities from Cojedes, Venezuel. Combined Assembly of Gp0051906, Gp0051904, Gp0051908
CGTGCGGAGGAGAATGGAAAGAAACAGGCAGAAACTGGTGGGTCGCGATAAGGGCAGTTTAACAGAACAGCAAACAGAGGGAAAACAGGAACAACAACGGTACAAATAAGGAGAAAACACAACAACGAACCGCAGGACCCAGACAGCACCGGCGCCGCGTCCCCCCAGGCCCCGAGTGCCTTCCCGCCGCGCCCCCCCCCCCGGAACCCAGCATGACGTCACATGGCATGGAATACCGGGCTCTGTTTGGCCAGGTGGGGTCAGCCCCCACCCCCCGGCTGTGCCCCTTCCTGGAGTCTGGTGAAAATTAACCCTGTCCTGGCCAAACCCAGGACAAGTTTCTTCCCCGAAAGAAGCAAAATAAAAACAAAGTGGAAGAAAAACATTGTTTGTAATAGTATCTTGAGTCTCACATCAGCTCTGACTGCAGCTGCTGTTCATCGTTTGTGTTTCTGTGTCCTATGTTTTCCTCAGCCTTGAATAAATGAAAAGCCAAAACTGTCAAATTCTGTATGGGAAACATTTGGTAACAAAAGTTTAAGAAAATTTTGAAAAGGATAAATAGAAGAAAAGGTCTTGTCGTGTATCTGGATCTGGTTTTAGGTAGAAAAGACTACTCTGTATTAAATGTAAATCAAGGTGGTGCTCCAGGCACTAAGGAATGCATTTTCTTACATATGTTACATATATTTTTATCTTCATAATGTTTCTCATCATTGTTAAACAACTAGAGCTAACTGTTTTTCTAACTCAGAAATTTTTTTTTATGTGCAAATACCTTTTAGGGTACAAACAGATCAAGTGTTGTGGTTTCTGAAAAAACAGGATTCTTGCAAAACAAAAAAGATTGAGCAATTTTAAAGAGCTATATCTCATACTTTATCGCTGTTTATTGCACAGTTAAGATACATGGATTGCTTTATGACATTTTTTTTTAACATATGTTGGTTTACCTGTTGGAAGACATGTCCTGAGGTTTTTTTCTGCCAGTTACTTTTTAATATTGCAGTAGTTAGAACATAATGATAAATGCAATAGAATTAAATTCACTTCTTATTCTTTTTGTAATCCATTCAAGGAGGAAAAACTTTTGCTTTATGATAGCCATGGGAACTCATTCTAATGATTTTAAATGTAAGCTTGCTTTGCAGGTTAGGTGTTGAATTTAATAGCTCTACTCAGTATTGGCCCCCTCCAGTATATAACTGCATTAATACTGATTGAAATGGCAGTAAGCATGTACAAAACAAGATTAACTGGAGAGGATGCGCATTATTACATTTTCAAAAGCCTCACAGTATTTAATAGCAAATGTTAATTTTTTTTATGAATGCTGTAACAAGTAGAAAAAAAATTAAAAGGAGAAGACATGCAGTCCAGAAATTCCTTCTGTCAAATCCCGTGCTAACTTGACTATGGAAAAAGATAGAGTAGTCAGCATTTTCAGTGATAGACCATAAAATAGTAAGAGATCCCTTGTCAATGATTTAGGCCTTCGTTCTGCCGTGTTTTGTCCAGTTTGGTCTTTATCTTGTAAAATTACTTAACTCAGAGGAACAAGCTTTCTGAAACTGAGGTAAAGAGGCACTATGTGTCTGTAGATTTTGCTGAATTCAGGCCAGCAAACAAGTACCTCACACGACTGTGTGTTTTCTGCACATCTAAATTATCTGTGTGGGAGAAACTGAATCACGTGAAAGAACAGTCTGATGGAGATGTTGCACAGGTAGAAACTGATTTCTCCTTTACATAAAGCTGGGAACAGTACTTCCAGTATGATTCTCATCACTGCTCTGATTGTGGCATCTAATTGTACTGGGGATGCTGTTCCTTAGTAGGAAAATAGAAGTCAATGGCAGTTTGCCACCCAAAAGCTAAAAGAAAGAATGATACCGTAGGTTGGTTACTAGTTAGAATAAATACATTTATTTGAATAAACAATAAAGTTGGTGTTAGCAAACTAATGTAACAGTTACAATGGGAATACTTCCATAGAGAGATCTGACGTGGAGAGAATTAGAAATAGTTCTGCTGAAGTGCCAGATACTCGCCCCAGGTCCTCCCAAAAGGTGGGAAAATAAATTGAATTAATAGAATTCATGGGCTTAGTGTGAGAATTAGAAGCTCATAAAAAAAGTAGCACAATTATCTTGCTCTTGGTAACTGCATACTGGGAAACTGGGTACTACTAGTGCCTATCTCTAAAAAGGATATTGAACACTAACTTTGGATAACCACCAAGCTATTCATCATATATTGAGCCAAACAAACATGATTTTTCAGGTTTCTTGCCATTGGTGCAGTGTTTATTCTATCAACATCTCACAAGGGAATATGGAAGACAATATATGGCTATTTTTACTAATGTATATGTTTTCCCTTTTAGTTATTCAGATATTCTGATTGAAAGGGAGGTGTTAATGCAGAAGTACATTCATCTCGTCCAGATTGTAGAGACTGAAAAGATTGCAGCCAATCAGCTTCGACATCAGCTTGAAGATCAAGACACAGAAATTGAAAGACTTAAATCTGAGGTATGTGCCAGAACCATCAATTGGTCATTGAATTATAAATTTTTGCTGTGTGCGTTGGAATCATATTCAGTCTTTCTGTAATATTTGTGATAATAACGGGACCTAGGTTAGCATGTAATAGTCCCCTTATGAACCCTTGGCTAAATATTTTTCTTAGAATTATTTAGGACTGTTAAACTGATTGAATTACTTCTTTGTCAGAGATTTTAAGGTGACACATGGCTTTGCAGTGTGGGTGCCGTTCCTTGCATTATTTACTACCTGTCTTCATGCAAGGAGTTTGATCGTCGACACATGGTCTTTGGTTGGAACAGTAGTGAGAACTATTCCAAAATGGTCTGTTTCACTGAATGTTAAAAAATTTGTTGCAGTCCTGAGCTGAGAACGTGTAAAAGGCACACTTGGTTTTGAGAGAAGAACCAGCTCTCTTCTGGTCCTTCCTCCATCTGGATCAAGAGCCTTGCTGGCTTTCAGAGAACAAAGTTCATGTCCCTGTGACCAAATACTTGCTTATCATTCTGTGCAGCTTTAACAGGCTTGAAGAAGGGAAAAATATTTTTCTGTTAGTTCTGTAACTGGGAGTTTCATTAACTTGAGAAAGCATTTAATGAATGGTTGTTTTTGTCAGATTGTAGCTCTCAATAAAACAAAAGAAAGAATGCGACCTTATCAAGGCAACCAGGAAGATGAGGATCCAGATATTAAAAAAATTAAAAAGGTAAACATGCTGTCCTCTGTGCCTAAGAGGAGAGGGGTGGAATCGGGGATGTACTTCTGTATTTTACTCTGTGTAGTTTTGTCTTCATTTATTTTTGTTAACTACACTCAAATAGCAAAATTCCTTTTGCCCCCTACTTAAACCTCTTAAATTATATAAGCTTCATATGTTTTGGTGCCACATTGATCCCAAGGTGTATTTGTTACTTAAATATTCATTTTTACTTGCAAGGTATATGTTCAGTTTCTCAAAGGAGCTTGCACATTACATTCAACTGCTTGTAAAGATTGTAATTAAGTTGTGGGCTATGTATTGTGGGAGTCAAGGGTGTAGTGACTTTATACTCCTTTCTTATAAAAATGCTTATAAAGATATAAGAGAGTGATTTATATTCTGTCACTGCAGCTGGAACACAAATACTGAAAATGCGGAGAGCAGTCTTGGTTTCGTTGTCAGCTGGTCTGTTTAGTGGTGATTTTTCCAGGATACTGTGGCCAGTGTTTTTAATAACAGGGACAGAATTGTCCCAGTCTGTATGGCATTTACATATGCAGCTTTTGGTATTATGGCTTAAGTCTGGATATAACCAGCCTCTGGAACTGTGCCCATCGCTGACTCGCACAAATCCTAATGCACGAGCATGAATGGAATTCATGCTTGAAGATGTTCCATATGTGTCACGTATTCTCACAGTGTTGAGTCTCTTTAATTGCATAATATCCGTTATGGTATGCGGACTTCATTTCTGACGCTTTCTGGGGCACGCAGTCTGAGTCAGGGTTAGTACTGAGCCGGTACCCGTGTGTGAATTTTCCTTTTCATGTAGATTATACATTGTAATAGAAATGCAAATGTGTCTGTTAGTAGAAGGAGAGCTTTTATTCTGTGTATAATTCAGTGCATTCTATGTTCTGACTGTTTTGACAAATGGGCCCTTTTTTAAAAGTTGTTTATTCCAAGTAAAGTGCTACTGGTGAGATGTTGCATTTCTCTTTCAAGATGAATGATCTTCACATCAAGATCAGGGTAAAGACATACTGAAATTTTCTGTGACCAGACCTTTTCTGTATTCTTTACTCCACTTGTAACTTCAGTGGATATTCCACTTAAGTAGACTTTTCCATGGCATAGTGATACTTTTTAAGAATGCCAAAAATCTTCCTTTTCTGGATAATAGTCTTGCTGGCCGAGATGTCTGATACTAAGCAGCATATTGATACTTAGCTTTAAATACACATGCTAAGTGGAGTCTATTCAGAACAGAAAGCAAGCTGAGTTTAACAGCTGTTTTAGAATTATGTCAATAATGATATCGAGTCTGTCTTGAAATGTATTATGTGGAAGTGTTGCACAATACTTGGGGGTATAATAGAAGTGTGTAAGGAGAGGTAGAAGGAGTTTAAAAAGCTGCACAGTGCATAGCACAGTTGTGCTGATAGAGTGTATACAAAGGTACAACATTTGAGCTTGCGGCAAAAGGTACCTTGATGTGTATGTGATATCTTTGGAGTCTCTTTCCTGGCAACATGTACGACCAGGTGATTGTGGGAATTTCATTAACAAACAGAGATATAAAAAAATGTAATTCAGGATCACTTGTAGATCAATAAGGGCAACAGACTTTTTTTTTTAAACAGTGATGTTTCATGTAGAGGGTTATTTCTACAATGAAGAGCTTATGATAAGTCATGTAATGTTTTTTCTCATTTTTCTTTTCTGCTTGGTCCATTTCTAGGTCCAGAGCTTTATGCGGGGCTGGTTATGTAGAAGAAAATGGAAAACTATTGTCCAAGATTATATTTGTTCTCCCCACGCAGAAAGCATGAGAAAAAGGAATCAGATAGTTTTTAACATGGTGGAGGCTGAATCTGAGTATGTGCATCAACTTTATGTTCTTGTGAACTGTTTTCTGCGGCCCTTAAGGATGGCTGCAAGTTCAAAGAAGCCACCTATCAGCCACGATGATGTTAGTAGCATTTTCCTCAACAGGTATGGGGGTTTTTTGTTTGCTTTTTGGGGGTTTCTCTGACCACTTCTTCCCATTCTTCTTCAGTTTACACTAGTGAGGTCTGGCACTTGGGTTTTTTTGCTCTGATGTAGGTAATGTCACTGAGGTAGACCATGTTTCTAAGGGTAAAAGGCAGGGTGCTGTCAGTGATGCTGTTTGAAACCAGCTAGACCTCTTTGCCTCCTTACATTCTATTTCTTCCTCTGCTAGAGGAAGAAAAGGACAAATCATGCCTGTTGGGGCAGTTCTTAGAATCTTCTGTCACCTTTCCTGTTTCTTTTTCTCCTAAGAGAGCAAAATTGGACTGAGTGGCCTCGTATGATCAACATAAGACCCTGAGGATGAGTACATCAAGTCTTCTGTTTTCTGTTGTCCTGCCTAAGGAGCCTCCTTCCCTCTCACTTGTCTTTTCATATCCTACAGAAAAAGAATTTTTCTTTACGTTAAGCATCAAAGTACTATTGTAATAAGTATGTACAACTAAGCCAGCAGGGATCTAACATTTGATACAGGATTGGGATTGCATCCAAGTCTGCCCCAGCCTTCGAAGAAATAGAACATGTTCCTTAGTTGTGAGACAGGTTTCCCATTCATAGCCTATTCATGATCGCTGTACTCTTTATGGTGTCTCTTACAACTGGGATGTCACATACTTCTGTTGACCTCATATGCTAAAATATAATATGAAGGTTCGTGTTACAGAGATACTGTAACCGTCAGATCTTAAACAGCAGCAAATGAGAGTGTAATTGACTACCCCTGGCTGGAGATTTCTGCATCTTACTGGTCCTCTTAAACTACTGAATGCATTGTCAAGGATATTCTTGGAAAACCTATTCATTAAACTGTGTGGAACACATTATTTAATAGAAGCATTTGTTTAAAAGAACTACACCAAATACTAGATAATTTTTAGACATACTACACTAAGACTTTTAAACAATGCAATAGAAGGAAGTACTTACTTCCATATTAATAACAACTATCTTCTGTTTTTTCTAGCAAAGTGTAAAATGTACTACTAACCAGGAAGAGGTGTTTCTCTGTGAATTATGAATCAGAAAATAAAACCTGAATTGTCTTTTTGTCTGTTTAAATACTTGTTTTTCAGTGAAACAATCATGTTTCTTCATGAGATATTTCACCAAGGCTTAAAAGCAAGAATAGCTAACTGGCCTACCTTAATCCTAGGTAAGTCATTATATTTTCTCTAGGGGTACAATTTCTGTGTTTATTTTTGAAATTAGTAGTAAGGTCTTTTTTTTTTTTTTTTTTTTTTTCTTGTAAAGACAGGACTTTTTTGAAGTCCTTTATGATGTGTGTCCAGAACTAACACCAGAATATCAGGTGTAGTGAGAGGCCCGCATGGGCAGTAGTGACTGTCTTCCAGTCCATATATGAGAATGTCTCTGCCCTAAGCATTGATTAGACATGGGCCCCTGAATTTTCAGTAATATTGCCCGATTATTAGCTAATCGGAACAACCATGTTTTGGCAGGTGAAAGAGCTGAGTTTAATGTTTCTAAAACCTCAGTATGTTTGAAACAGAAATGATTATAGTAATTCACTCCCATAGAACATAGTAGTTTCTTTGAAAACTTGTTTCAAGAGATGGGTAGCTGGAAAAAAAAAAGCATTTCTTGACTTTTTCTAGCTGACTTATTTGACATTCTGCTGCCAATGCTGAACATATATCAAGAATTTGTTCGGAATCATCAATATAGTCTACAAGTACTGGCAAACTGTAAACAAAACAGAGATTTTGACAAACTCTTGAAGCAATATGAAGCCAACCCAGCATGTGAGGGGCGAATGCTGGAAACTTTCCTTACTTACCCCATGTTTCAGGTAGTCTCTGTATATTTTTTGTGACTATTTTTAATATTTGGTTGATTAATTTTGTATTAGTGACATTATGATTGGGTGAAGATTTTTCTTGCTTAACTAAAAATACTGTCATGCAAACTAATTTAGTTTTCATTTAATTATTATACTGCATTTCTGCCTGTTGAGATCTTCTCTTCAACTATACTGATTCATATCTGTTCACAATATTATGTTTGTTGAAGGGGAATGTGGGATGAGGACTAGTGCCAAAAGAAAAAAAGCTAAGAAACAGTTGCTTGACTTCTGCCTGCTGCAGGATTGTGAAGCAGTCCAGAGAGGGATAATTTACCTGGCAAAGCAAGTTAAAGCAGCCACAAGCATTTTACTAGGAACGCATTTTTAAACTTTCCTCCCACTTTGTTCTCCAATGACTTGGTCTTTAGAAAATGAAAAATACATTGCAAAAGTTTTGAAAAATTTAATCTTCTGATATTTTGTCTTGATCTGCCTGGATTAATTATTTGTAGCTGTTTTAAGAGGTCTGTGAAACACTGGTCTGATTATTTTGTGTGTTTTAACCTAACATTTTACTCAACAAGAGAACTGTGAACACCCTCAGTCTGTTCAGTTACTGGCAAACCAAGTAGAGTCAAAAAAAAAAAAAAAAGGAATGTCAGTGACACTTGTAATAGTGCTAGTTGTTCACGTTAGCTTAAAGGGCCATTAGCACCTGACACAATACATTTTTTTAGCTTTGAGCTTGTATGTTGTAAAGTTTTAGGAATTTTAGAAGGGAGAGAGAGAGTCCTATTCATATGTGATGGAGGATGTAACTGCTGATGACTTGTCACTTTAGCATAGTAAGAACTCGCAAAAATCACAAATACTCCAGCCTAATAGTTTGGATCGTTTTTTGGCTGATGACTTGTGACTTCAACATAGTAAGAACTTGTGTCTCCTTCTCCTGAATAATTTTTATTCTGTAAAGAGAAGTTGTACTGCAGGATCACTTCGTTCTGATTAAAAGCCCTGAAACGGCTTTAAGTAATAATAAATGGATCAGGGTCCTTGTGCTTACCTGTGGCCTTGAATAGTCAAATACTGCATATTCTTCGGTGTCCATTAGTGCAAAGTTAATTTATTTTATCTAAATGCAAAAAGGTCAGCTGGCATTTTCAAAGTCACAAGAAATTTAGATGCACACATGCTATTAGAATTGAGGAAAGGTATGTGTAGATCTCCCAGGGCCTTTTCTTTATTGTTACTTGGATAGCAGAACAAAAGAATGAAATTTAATGTCATGTTTGTGGCTGCCTCTGATCTGATCTCTTCCTTAAAATGTAATAAATGGATCTTGGGCTTCCTCCAACTGAAAATGTACATATGCATATGCAATCTCTATCACCCAAAAGTTCAGTATTTTTGGCAGCAGTTATTTTTAGAATGTATGTATAATCATTTAGCTGTGGATATTCATTTAAAAACCAATATGTTTGCAAAACTTTTCTGACCAATGTAATGGTTAATATTTACCAAAAAGCTAGTTTGGGATTATTGCTTTAAGGATTTACTGAGTTTGTACCTGACTTGTTTTAAGATTCCTAGATATATTATAACACTTCATGAACTTCTGGCTCACACACCACATGAACATGTTGAGCGAAAAAGCCTTGAGTTTGCTAAATCTAAACTAGAAGAACTTTCAAGGTAAGATTTTTCTACTGTATAAACTTGATATCAAGTTTTTGAAATGAAAGATCTATTTTCTTTATTTTGGCATGCTTTTGTTATTTAAAAAAAAATCTTTTAAAGAAAATGATGAAAACCAAACCAAAACAAAGAGAATGAAAAAAATTGCAAATTCCCCAGCCTAATAGTTTGGCTCGTTTTTTTCGCTGATGTAATCTGCAAGTGTCTCCTTGTATTTTGGGTAGGAGAGAATGGGAGTTGCTGTAGGAACCACCTGCTCCTGAATTATGAGCAAAGCAATTTTCTTTACATAGAGAAACATGTATTTTTTTCACAACTTAAAGAAAAATGGCATTTCCGATACTCTGTGACAACAGGAATCAGTCAGGGTCTGGAAAAATACCGAGTTCTCAATCTGTGTTATAATTTACATCCGTTAATGAAGAAACTGATTTTCACACATGCTTCAAATAATGCCAGATAAACAAGAACTAGAGATATATTTTGAGAACTGGTGCTCCCTGTAGAAACGTGCAAAATGAAGCTCTCCCCAGAACTCTTAGGCCATTCTTAGATGTTCCCCTCTATCAGCCCAGTAAGAAATTTGGCTGTTATCTATGGGAAACACAGTTTCTGCTGTGAGCAAAGAAATGCTGCATGAACTCCAGGATATAAATGTGTAGTATCTGGAGTAGTCACCAAAGATGTGCTTTGAGAATGTTTACTTGAAAAAGAGGGAGTTGCTTTATGGCTTTTGTTAATTGCATGCTCTTGACTGCTCAGTTTTCTTTTTCTGTAAAGACAAAGTTGCTACCTTGTGTGAACTACCCCTTGCTTTGGAGCTTGTTATTTTTTCGTTTTTGTCCTGCTCTACCTTTAGCAGAGGCAGCTTTCTGAGTCAGGTGATGTTGTGCCATCTCTTCAAGCTCTAACTTCTTGAAGAGCTGGGCAGGCAATATCTTTTACAGAAGTGTCTGTGTTTGACTCCTGCAACGTTCATCAAGTTCTGCCCTGTTCTGAGGCCATCTGAAGCAGAAAGAAGTAATGTCTCATTTCCACTCAGGCAAAGCAGAAGATTTCTCAGGCCAGGGTTATGTGCATAGACAGATCAATCAGCTTAGACTTGACATGATCTCATAAGTCAGAGTTCATTGCTGATCCAACTAATTCATCACTGAATGTTCAGACTTAGAGGGTGAGACTGATTGATCCTTCTCTGCTGATAAGGCAGGAAGTGTAGACCATAAATATAAAACTTTGTGACTCATTTCCATCCCTTCAATGTAGTTCTGAGCGAGGAGGAACTTTCAGATAGTATAGTTTATCCCAGTTCAGGAAAATATTAATGCATCACAACACTGTATAAACTGCTGGGTTGGTTTCAGCCTTGAAAAAATCTGTAGTTCTCTGTGTAAGGGCGGGATGCCTATGAAAAAAAGTGGAAGAAAGTAAGCAGTGAGGCGTCAAGTCTGTGGTTGTTATAGGAAGCAAGGGGGAAGTAAATGGTACATTAAGATGTAAACTGAAGCAGAGCAGAGTGAGTACTTCAAGTCATGGGCAGGGATCTACGATGTGTTATAACTGTATGACAGAAAGCTAGGAAACACTTCCAGGTTTGTAGCAGACTAGGAAGTACTATTCTATCAGCTGTGAAGGGTTTTTAGCTTGACGGCATCTGTCAGATGTGTTTTGGAATAGTCCTAAATGGCAGTTCCACTGTTGAAAAAATGAAATGATTTCAAGAATGATTTGAAAGGCAGGGAGAAAAGGCAAGAAGATTGCTCTGGAGTGATCATGTACTGCATGAATATATCCGTTTTACTATCTTCTGTGTATACACTGTGTAAGTACAAGTGAAAACAGACACAACAGGTGCAAAATACATTTCAGGGAATTTAAAGTGCATTTTGTATTGCATCTAACAGGGTGATGCATGATGAAGTGAGTGACACGGAAAACATCCGGAAGAATCTAGCTATAGAAAGAACAATAGTAGAAGGCTGTGATATATTACTAGATACCAGCCAAACTTTTATACGCCAAGGTAAGACATTGTTCTTTAAAGCTTTCTATATAGTAATGAAAAAAAAGCATTAAAACCTGCAGGGTTCTTGGTGCCATCACACTGGGCACAGCTAACATCCTAAGACTGCTCATGGTCTGTGAAGGGCAAGTCACAAAATGCCCTAACAACAACGAATTCTGAGCTGTAGCTGAACCCCACTTCTGTGCTGTTTTCTTCAGAAACCACAAAAAACAGCAGCACGTGAATGGTAAAGCACCCGTGGGACGGTACTGTACATTATGCCTGGACTGTGATCTTCAAAGGGATGGTCATTACCTGCAGCTCCACAGAGAACATGGTTGCCTGGCCAGTTACCATGGCAGTCCGAGCTGATACCAGCATCTGGGCAAAAGTGCAGGGGAAACTTGAAGCTTTGTCAGTGGCAGAGTGACTGCTAGGAAAGAAAAGAGCTGTCAGTTGTTCCCATTTTTCTCGGTGCTTTGGAAACTGCTCAATTTGCTAGTGTGAGCATAGATACAATACCTGAACATACTCACTGTGCCTCTTGAGATGCACTTTTGGGCTTTAGCAGAAGTTTAGGATAGATACAAAAAGCACTTTTGCAAGAAGAAGTCATGAAGAAAAGGCATCCTGTTCTGCCAGGAATGTAGGACTACTTCTAATATAATAGTTAGCAAAACAAGAGAAGACCCATACTGTATTCATTTCTGTGTATTCTTGGTGGTTTTGGAAACTCTTTCTATTGAAGCTTAGTTATAGCAGAGGTGGAATTTGTTGTTAAGTTCCACAAAATTGTGATAAAATAACTTTTCCATTTAAAACAAGTGTCACTTTTTACCAGGAACTGCAAACTGGTTGCAGTTCTTATTTGGTGGGGTTTATTTTAAGGTTAAACCAGCAAATGTGAGAACTTCATAACTGGAGCTTATTTTTCTCCCATTTATTCAGTAATTTGCTTCAGGATCTTTTAAAACAAGTTGATGGGTTATATGCAGTAACTACAGATCTGCGGCACAGGGTTTTGACTGGGTAAAAGCTTCTTTGTGTCTGAAAAGCGTTAAACGTGTTTAGGAAAGGTTAGGCATGTAATGTAGGTGCATCCCTTCATGAGACCTCTTCTAGATAGCCTCAGCAAAATATTTGGTATTTAATAGACTCATATACACAGCTGATAATTAGTAGGCTTTGTACACATTATGAAATCCATTCTGTGGTTTTTCTGTAGTCATGTGGCCAAACTATGAAACTTTCTGTAATAACTTTCAAGACTGTTTGTACAACAGTCACTGTTAAATTGCTTGATTCTTCATTAAATATATGCATTTGTTATAACTGAGATATTTAAACAGTTATGAATGTGGCTTGGAGAAAAATATAAAGCTGTTGTGTTGCATCCACAGCCAAAAAATTATGTGATGATTTGTATCATGCAATTTAATCAAATTTTAGCGATTTTTTTCCAGAATGATTTAAATGTTTTGTATTTATATATTTGTTGGTTTTTTTTGTCTTAAGATTGGCTGGTATTATTTTGTTTGTGTACCCAGTGTTGCGTCAGTAAAAACTTAGTGTTTTTTCTGTGGGAATCAATCTGAAAAAGATTACTGATGGAGTGTTAGACGCAGGTCAAACCCATAGTTTAAGTAAATTAAATTCAGATTTATTTCTGGGCATACAGTCAAAGGACAGTGGACAAGACTGTATGTTACGGAAGTCCGTATCACACTTTATCTCTTGGAACATGCACTGCATGTGATTTTGTCTATGTGCAGAAATCTGAGTAGAGCTAATGAAGTAGTACAGAGCCCATTTTCCTTTCACATCTGACAGTCGGGTCACTTTGACACTGATGTCCCTCTCCTCTGATTTCAGTTAGGCTCGTATTCTTTGTGTTGATCAGTGTAGATGGGTGCAGGAAACCTCTTTTCAGCTTAGAAAAGGAGAGAGGTGCCCTTACCTTTGTTCCAGCTTTTTCTGTGAAGGTGAATTATATCTTTGCCATATGTTATCTACTTACTTTTCTGAGAAGAGACTGATTCTTTTGAGCTATGCGAGTTGAGACCGTAGGAACTATCTCTGGCAGTGCTTTGCAATGTAGGTTGTAGATTCCGCTTCAGGTTTCTTGAGGTCTGCTTTTCTCTGTCTCCTACTTACAGACTTAATTGTCAGGCACACTGTAAGTCATGGCAGACAGTGAAGGAACATTTTCTTTAAGAGTCTAAAGGAAACGTAGTGATTGTCAGTCTGCAATCCAGCATTGGCTAACACCCAGACAGCTGGGCATGTCAGGGCTCTTTAGATGCCTCTGAACAGTCACTCTGATGTTTCTGCCATCACCTGCTATGAATTTACCGCTACTAATAAATATATCACAGTTACAAGGTCATGGAGTAGTTGAAGTTGGAAGGGACTTCTGAAAATTATTCAGTCTAATCTCACCTGCTCGAAGCAGCATCAGCGGAGTGGGTTGCTCTATACCGTGTCCAGTCAGGTGTTCGTAGTTTTCAGGGGTGGAGACTCCACAGCCTCTCTGAATGAGGAACCTGTTCCAGTGTTTGACCATCCTTATGGTAAAATTAGAAGACCTCCACAATGGAGAAGGCCAAACTGAATTTATAAACTGGGCGGTTACATATAGGCTGATTTTTTTTCTTTTTTTAAAAGACAACCTTTCGTATTTCTTGGATTGAACAAAGGCTAATAGAATTATGATTCCGGCAGTATTAAAGTACTGAAAGTGCTTAGGTCTGTAGCTGGGTAAAAATTCCTGAGATTACACTGGTCATCCAAACTATACTATTAGCGAATGTTCTACAATTAACCTCACTTGCTCGTTGCAACTGTACATTGGCCAATTGTGACCATTTTTGTCCTGAAGAGGAAATCAGTAGTAGAATGCATGGTGGGCAAATGCCCTGTTTCAGTAATCAGAAAAGCTTGATGGGAATGCATGAGGTCCTTGTGTGACCTTACATCAGCAGCAAAAGGAAGGCTAGGGACAATGTGGGGCCGCTGCTGAATGAGGCGGGTGTCCTGGTGACGGAGGATGCGGAGAAGGCAGAGCTACTGCATGCCTTCTTTGCTTCAGTCTTTAGTGCTAAGACTGGCCCTCAGGAATCCCAGGCCCCGGAGGTAAGAGAAGAAGTCCACAGAGAGGATGACTTTCCCTTGGTCAAGGAGGACTGTGTGAGGGATCGTTTA
>Ga0181612_152831_pt1 | contig 14003 bp, 11 predicted proteins | sample HoacroProtozoa21_FD_119630 | JGI IMG/M metagenome (GOLD analysis project Ga0181612, IMG submission 119630) | Hoatzin crop microbial communities from Cojedes, Venezuel. Combined Assembly of Gp0051906, Gp0051904, Gp0051908
CCCCACGGGGCACGGCGGGCCCCGCCGCCCGGCCCCCCCGTGGGAGAGGCCGGTACCGCCGGAAATCCAGCGCGGGGGTTGCGGGGAGCTGGAGGAGCGCCGGGGACCTGCCGGCGAGGAGGTGAGGGAGGGAGAGAGGCCCGGCCGCTCAGCGTGGCGGAGGGGAGGGGAGGGGAGCGGAGCCGGCGGCGCTTTGTTACGAGGAGGCAGAAGCGCCGGGGGCTGTAGGGTGGGGCCGTCCCCGGCGCCGCGGCAGAGCCGGGTCTCGGTGGCGGCGTGGCCGCCCGCCGTTCCTCCCGCCGCGGAGAGGGGTCCCTGGAGCCGCGCCTCAGCCGCAGCTGCCCGCCCTGGGGGGAGCGGCTGTCTTTGTCGAGCCGGGACCCGCTCTCCTCTCGTTCGAGCGCGAGAGGAGCCAGCGAGGAAATAAAGACAAGCTCGAGTTAATGTTTGGGAAGTTCGGGTGCACGAGAGTCTGGTAGGATTCCTATTTATGCCTATTTTTTATGAATTTCAGACAATCGTTCGAAATAACGACCTGCGTCCATTACCTTTCTTCGCACAAACTGCTCTGGGTGTCCTCCATAGGTAGCGGGGTGACCCGCTTAAAAATGTATCTCTGTGTGTGTGTATGTACAATGTAACATCGTATCTATTTTTTAAAAATACATTTTCTTGAATACGTATTTAAAATTTGCCAGGAGAAATTTAGGCAAAGTACTGTGAATTTTCACTGGCAGATTATTTTGTTCATTTGTTGGGTGATCCATGATAACTATTAATTTATATTAAAACTGGGAGGGGAAAGCATCTACAGAGAGTTTTTTTAAATCTGATTATATGTGACACGATTTCCATATAGATTTCATTTATATTTGTAATGTGCACCTAATTACCTAGTGATTTCAGGTCTCACGGTAGACAGGGTCACTGTGATGGAAGCTCTGTGAGGAAATCTAACATTGGAGGAAGAAGGACACTGTTTACTGCTGGTTATGTCATTCAAATGAAATGTAAACCTGTCTGTTGTGACTGGTTTGGGTCATTGCATCTCCATGCCTTTCTTTCACCCTCTAACACTGGATGAAAAGGATAGAATTATGATTGATTTCTAATGCTGTTAATTACTGATTATGCTTAAAGCTTCATCTGCAATTTAAGATGGATAAATAAATTTTCTTTTTTTCAGTCCTTAACTATTTTTGATAGTAATCCTGCTGGCATTCGTAAATGAATTCCATTTTCACACCATAAGTGGCCACGGTTTGCTAGCAAACTATTTTCTTTGGATTTGGTTAGTGTAACCTTAACATTTAATCTGACTATTCCACCGCAACTTTCTCTTTGCATTTTCTTCTACGTAAAAAAATTTTTCAGGGGCTGAAAATGCTCACACATACCAACGTGAAATGATTCTATTTTTTCAAATGGGCTTCTCTGCAACTGGTTGGAGTTTGGGTGTATGTTTAGGTGTGTGCAAGCAAAATAATACTTATACAGATATTGATGAATGTATGTGCACTTCTTCACTCGTGTAGATTCTTTTCAAGATATTCTTCCAGCAGATCACAGCACATCCCTTATAGTCTTTAAAGGAAGAATGCCACACAACATTTCAAAGTAAAAATGAGGAGTTGAGAGATATTTGAGGGGGGTTATAAGTGATAAAGGTTTGTGTGAGGACAAGTACTTAGGATACTCGCCTGGACAAGGTCCTGTGCAGCCTGCTGTAGGTGACCCTGCTTCGGCAGGAGGGTTGGACTAGATGACCCACAGAGGTCCCTTCCAACCCCTACCATTCTGTGATTCTGTGATACTCATTTGTTTTAAGGCAAGTTGTGAATTGAGCCATGCCAGGAGAAGATATTTAGGGTAAAGTACTTCCTTATTGGACATGTCTTAAATCCTAGGTACCTGTAAGAGTGGGAGAAGCTTTTCATTCTTTGTTTTTTAGAATTTACTGTGCACTTGTCTTCATGTGCCTACACATTCCGAAATCAATCCTGTTTACTGTATGAGCTGTACACAGAAACTGCTTCTATTTCAGCACAGATTCCTACATGATAAATTATATTCTGGGCATATGTCCTGGAAGGATCTTTTAGCCTCAAAATGGAAATTGTTTGGCCTTGTGGGTGTCCTTTCTCATATCCACAGAGGAGCCAGTGGACTGCAAGGAAGTGATTGATATGCACAAAGAAAAAGAGGCGAATATAAGTATATGGTGGTGTTTTAATGCAACTTCTCAGTATTCTGAGTTCTCTGACATCTCAGAGTGCTTTCTGCTCAGCTAATTGAAAATGGGCTTTAATGTATTGAAGGAAGCAGGCGAGCATGTAAGAGCTTGAAAAGAATCTTGAAGAACTCTTTTCTTCTGTGTATTAAGTGCATTAAACTGCTTTCACCAGTTCTTGAGTTCTTTTATGCATCCTAGGTCATAATCCTGGCTTTTTCATGGAAAGGACACAAGCGTAGTGTGTCTGTGTAGGAAAAAATAGATAAGAATGTGTATGGGGGAAGGGAAGACTAAAATATTGTATTCTTCTCAGCATAGGACCTACATTTCCATTCTTAAATGTGAAGTATTTGAGCTTGTGACTGGGGATCTCTGATGCTACCACGGTAAAAAGAATAGTAATAAATGATAAGTGTGGTATGAAAGTGATACTTAAGGGTTTGCCGTGGCTTCATCTGTGAAAGATGGGCTTTTATCCTAGTACATAGGTGGTTAACATATATGAAGTAATATTTGGAAATGTTTTAAGTATTTACTGATATCAGTTGATCTCTGTCAGTCTGTGTGTCTAAATATTTAGCATCTGAAATCCAGAAGTCACGGTATCATTGTTTAACTTTTTGAACTTAGTCTCCAAAGTTCTTAAATCCATTGTTTCATTGTTTTTCTGGTTAAAGGTATTTTCTACTCACAAACATGGAATGATTTATGATCTGAGATTCTCACATATTTTGAAAGCTAGAAATAAGACTTACATGCATGAACAGAAGGCAGAATCAGCCATTTCTGATCACATGGCATCTCTGATCCTGGTTTTTCAGGGTCATTAGCTGTCAGACCTTATGACTTGCTGGTGGGACTGCTTTTCATTCTGCTCCTCAGTGAAATTGAGGCTAAGACAGTTTGAAGCGTCACTATTTAGTTCCAAGAATTTCATTTCAGCAGCTGTCCAAAGCAGCTCAATCGTTTGGAATCGTATGAGAAGTACAGAAGTAAAATAGATTAGTAGGTAGAGTCCGTTTCATTGTAGGTCTCTTTTGTTATACATGTTTTGAGAGCAAAGTTGCCAGTTTTCAGGATCTCTTTGTTAGGATACCCATTTCTGGACATTATGCTTATTTTTTAAATTTATTTTTTGTTTAAGGAACTTCTGAAGCAGATGTTCTCTTCTGTCTGTTAGACCTAGACATTTGTAATCATTGGTATGTGATACTTTCAAGTTTGTGTACATACACTTAGTTTGTTCTGTGGGTTTATAGGTGTGTAAGAATTTCTGTCACCAACATGTGGGGTTAACAAGTTTTCACAGAGAGTAATAAATAACTTGATATAGTGTGATGGAGGAAATGCTAGATCAGGGAACTGTCTTCCTTACACTCAGCCACCCAGCTCTCTTTCTTCTTCTGCCTTTTTCTTTCTTGCAAAAAACGAAGCTGTTTGGTGAGCAGCAGAACTGATGAAGTTTGGCTTCCTATGGATCTTTCCCTTTGTCCACTAAATTCTGTCTGCTGTAAAAACTCCAGCTCTCCCATGCCCTCATGACACCAGCATTTGGAAAGAGACAGCAGAGCTGTGATAGCCAGGAGCCACGTAGGTGCTGGCTGTCCGGTCAGTCTGTGCCCGGTGATGGCCCAGATGAGCGGTGACAGAAACTACAAACCGAGAGTTTGTTGCCTCTTTTTCAGTAGCGATACAACTTAGCTACTGCTACTGACCTAACGTACTTAGACTCTTACTGATTTCTATTCACTGTGTTTCAGTTTTGTTATGCTAGGCTTTGTTCTATTGCCTCCTCTGTTTTTTGACTGGGTTTTGTCATATGTTACGGGCTGCTTAAGAAAGCTCCCATTCTTATGTCAGAGTTGGGTTCTCATTTTGATATTAGCTTGTCTGTTAGATTTCTTTGTAAATATAAGTAATTACCTTCAGTGAAAGAGGTGAGAATAACTGTAAGTATTAAGACATTTGGAGGAAAGGAATTATAAGGATGGTATGAAAAGAGTGCTAGTGCAGTGGAGTTAAGGAAAAAAATATTGAAAAGAGGAAATCTGATAGTGATATCTATGGCATCCTCAAGTAATGTTATGAGGGAAATAGTGGAAACAATAGGCAAAGTACTAGAAAATTCATTTTGGGAGAGTCCTAGACTGTTAGGAATATGAACCAATTATCTTGTTATATACATCCCATCCCAGGTTTTGTGAGTAAAACCAGAAGAAATCTGAGCTCAGTCAGCATTGCTCCCTCTTTTTCCACGTAATTATTCATAAGTTTCTGCCCAAAATGTGAAAGTAATTGGGGCTACACAGTTGCAGTGGGAAGGAATAGGAAAATAAGTGTGGAAAGATAAAAGAAAAAAACACATTTTGCAGCACAGTCGTGTTAGTAATTCAAGGAAATACTGCTTTATTCATTTGTTTATGAATAAGCATTCCCTGGCGTCAGCTACCCTTTTCCTATTGACTACATGTCATAGGCTTGAGAAGAAAGGCAGTTGTTAACACGGTGTGAGTATATAGCAGTGGCCATATTGAGTGAGGCCAAAACTCTTTTTAGTCTGGTCGTTCACTCCTGAGAGTGACCAGCAGTGCAAGCGCAAGGAGGAGTGCTACACACGCAGAGTCAGCAGTAAAGGGCGAGGGTCCTGTGCTTTCGGAGCAGTTAACTCCCATAATTAATCCATGTCTTCTTGCAACCCTTGCCTCTTCTCAGTATTGTAATACTGGTCGGGGTCCTGCTGCCTGTTGGATGTCACTTAAAGGAGGGCTGAGCATGGAGGAGAACCAAACCGACAGAAGTCTTTACAAAGAGAACTTTTTGCTATCATTTCTCACACAACTTCCAAATATTGTAGCGAGAGGGGGGGAAATTAGTTATATGCGGTCAGTAAGGGCTTAAGAGGGTCTTTTGCATACCAAAGGAAACCCTAACCTGCTGAAGGTGGCTTTAAACTTACAGCTATCAAGATCTAGATTTCAGAATTTGGTCCGCAGTTTGGGGCTTTGAAAACTCTCTGGGTGTAACAAAGTGCAATGAGTAGGAAACTAAGTTACTAAGTTAATTGAATACCCAGTATTTTCTATCAAGACAAATTGTAACAAAAGACAAGAAGCTTCTCCTCAATGTGGTGTACTTCTGTAACTGTGTAGCCACTAAAGTGGCAATAGAAAATAGCGTGTAATTATACATTATCTTACCTGAATGTTTCATTATGCACTTTAAACCTACTCAGAAACTGTTTTAGAAAATGAGGTGTGTTAGAATCAGAAGCTGTGCTTAGGAGTTATTTGCTGAAACGGAGTTTGCTGATACTGTAACCAGTTCTAATTTGTGTTTGTTTTTTTGCTTTCAACATTGTTTTCATAGGATTTTTGGCTCCTTGGAGAAACGGTAGAAAATGCAAAACGAAATAATAAAGCCTGCTAAATACTTCTCAGAAGTGGAGAAGAGCGTGCTGCTTGCATTAGTTGAAAAATACAAATACGTGCTTGAATGTAAAAAAAGCGATGCAAGGACTATTGCTCTGAAACAACGTACCTGGCAAGCACTAGCTCATGAATATAATTCACAGCCCAGTGTATCACTGCGAGACTTCAAACAGTTAAAGAAATGCTGGGAAAATATCAAGGCACGGACAAAAAAGATAATGGCACATGAAAGGCGGGAGAAGGTAAAAAGAAGTATTAGTCCACTTATAAATACTCACATCATAGGGAAAGAGAAGATTGCTGGCATAATGCCTGAGCAAATGTACTTTTTGCAGAGCCCACCAGAAGAAGATTCTGAATATCAGCCTGATGCTTCTAGTCAAGGTATAGATGTTACTGTAATGATGCAAGTAGTATTGTTTTGTATGTGATTTTGCCAGTGATTCGCTTCCAGCAGTCTAAATCTCTCCACTTAGCTGTGACTGCTGGTTATAGAAAAGTAATTTCAGACCTATGATATTACAAGACTCTGTGTATTTCCCTAGGCCCTCAGGAGTTAAACTGAGGTTTTACTCAATTTTTTTTTATCTGCTACTGTGTGGCAGGCATCACGATAGCTATCATGCTGGCTTTCCAGAGAACAGTCCCAAGGATATTTTGATCCTTTATAAAGTATCATTTTACTGGGAAAAGGTCATATGAGCATTAAAAAAAAAAAAAAACAAAAACAAAAAAAACAACCAGAAACAGCCACCAGCAGCAAATTGATACACAATTGCCTGCTGCAAGAGTTCCCTGTTGGTCTTTCCTCCTTTGTTTTCAAGGACTAAAAAGAGCATGTAGAGCCACATTTCACACTGCAGTCCACATTGCAGAATGGCCTTTCTGAAAAAGTTCAGCACTGCATTCTTCTCTGTTTGGCAAGCATACACAGAAGGAATAATCCAAAACCAGAAGAGAGGGTAGCTACAGCAATTTCTTGCAAACTTTATTGTGTCAGGATCACACATGGAAGACTGTCCTTGCTCAAACTACAACAGTAGCTACATTGTTAGATAACATTCTTACAATGTCTCTTTCATAATTGTGTTTACTATAAGTAGTCATCAGAATTTGTAAAGGAATGTATTTTGAGACCCTTATTTGTGGTGGTGACTATTTCATTCCGTGAGTAGTTTCTTTTATTTCAGAAGAATTGGTAGAGCCTTCTCAAAGTTAGAACAATGTAATTTTTCCCTAAAAATATACACCACTGCATTTACGACATGTACAGTAGCAATACGGAAGGAATAAGTAGTATTCTTCCTAGTATTCCCTCAGTCTCTTGGTATTCATGTTGGTACAGCTCTTTACCTGACACTCAGATCTTTCATGAAAGTGGTGCAAGTCACATATGAATTTGGCTTGAACAGCTGCATTAATGTTCAGCTCCAGGCTCAGCCACCTAAATTTAGGTGACCACTTATGAATGTCTACACTCGCTTTAGTATTCTGAGCTCCCATTATAGCCACAGAGGTCTATCAACAGATCCCAAAGCTGTTCCGTTCGGGTCATTATGCCCCAAGTATTCTGTAACAGAACTGCATTGTATAGTGGCTCCTGGACTATGGTACAGAAGCACAAGGATTCGATGTACAAACCAGCAACTGTATTATGACAAGTTTGTGTTTCTTGGGGGAGAAGAAGGGAATACTATAATACTTTTTCCTCTTATGTTTTTCAGAGTCATTTGTTGTCTCAAATAGAGAACTTTGTGATGAAGAGAAAGAGCTGGTACATTTCCCAGTATGTGAAGGTACCTCCCAACCTGAGCCTTCGTGTTCTGATGTCAGAATAGCAGCAGATAAGAACTACAGAAGTAAAGCATCTCAGGAAAGTGCTCTGAAAAAGATGCACGAGGAGGAACATCATCAGCAAATGTCAATTTTGCAACTCCAGTTAATCCAAATGAATGAAGTTCATGTGGCAAAAATACAGCAAATAGAAAGAGAGTGTGAGATGGCTGAAGAGGAACACAGGATAAAAATGGAAGTGCTAAATAAAAAGAAAATGTATTGGGAGAGAAAACTGCAGACCATCACAAAAGAATGGCCTGTATCATCCTTTAATAGACCCTTTCCTAATTCACCTTAGAACATAAATGGGCAGAGAGTCGGTCTGACTGAGCACACTTATGAGTAACGTGCACTGGAAAGAGGCTTTTTTAATGTGAATGTACAGTGACAGGATAGGTGCGTGGCTGATAGTGAACACACTTTGACTCTTGATGTTTAGGGAAACAATGGTAGAGTCCACCGAGGGGAAAACTCTATTGTTCATTTGTAAGTAGTTCTGATTTGTTTCACTCTGACATGCGCAGTGTTCTAAAACGTGAACATATTTTCCCCTCTGCAAATACCCTAACATCCTTTCGAAATTTAAGCTACTCTGGGTATTCTTACACTGGGTGTTCTTAAGAAAACTTAACAGCGTTAAACAGCAGGTTATAGTGTTCAGTTTGATTTCAATCTCTTCCTATCTACCATTTCCCGAATGAAGGCAAGGGTTGGAGTTGATTGAGACAAAAGCTGATTGACAGGCATTGGTTGGATTGTTATGCTGGGGCTGAGGAAAAAAATTTGTCTCCAGTTAATATAGTTCATAACTTATTCTTCACAGATGTGAAAATGAAGGAAGTAGCGAAAGGACCACTGTAGTTACCGAGCCCTTTGCTTGTGAAGAACACTTGTATTTTCCAGCTGACTGGCTAATTAAGAGAATGATTGTGGACTGGCCCTCCGGTTGTTTGAGCCTTGACCCTTAAGAAGTTGGAAAGAAGGTGACCTTTTCCCCAAAAGCCATTGTGCTTGTCCTTTCTTTGCCGGGCCCCTCCTGTATTCAAGCAGAATACCGAAATAGGAGGGTCACGTGCTGCTGCCAGCGCTGTGTGCTGTTCACCTGGAGTCATTCTGAGAGGAAGAGCTTTTTAACAATTCATAAAGCTCTTGAAATGTAGTGAGCCAGTCAGTCCATTGGCAAAGTCTCCCTCTACCTCCGTATGCAATACTTGAGGGCAAAGCAGCTAGCTTAAGCCTTTCAACCTCTCAAAGACTCGCCCTCTTATCCTTCGTGTAGGGTGGGAGACGGTTCAAGGGAATCATTCCTGTCTTGGAGCAGTGTTCTGTTTTGTTCTGTCCTGTATGTTATGGTGGTGTGTTTTTTGCCTTTGCTGTCAGTGAGGCGTGATGGACATGATTTGTATGAAAGCATTCACATGAAGGTCCCCACAGACTTTGGGGATCCAGAACAGTAGATGGTAGGAAAGCACAAATAAAGATAATCCTTCCCCAGGCAATCATTTATTCTAGTGGGGCAAGGGTTAAGAAAACATGAAATATAGATCTCTGCAAAGATTCATAAGAACTACTGATGTGTGAAAAGCTGTTTTACAGGAAGGTGTATAACTGAACCATCATTTGAAGCAGTGAGACAAATGGACAAACCCATAAATTTTCATTGAAATACCTGAGTATCCCATTATTCAATACAGTATTTTCAGATTGTGATTTGTGAAGGCGAGTCCACACAGTGAGCGACATATTCAAATTAGAGTATGTTGCAAAACTCATTCCCAGTTACACTCCCACCTCTTCCCTGGATGGTCTTTCTGATGGAGTGAGATGCTTTTGGTTTTGTTTTGGGGTTGGGGGTTTTTTGTCTTTCTTGAACTGCTTTCCCTGCTGGTGATTCATCTTTGCAAGCACTGCCATTATCAACCACAGCACTTACTGTGGTTAACGCTGTGGTGTATGCGTTGCTCCCTTCAACGTGCTAACACCAGTCATCACAGTGGGAGTGATTTATTACAACTTGCTTTATATGACAGAGAAAAAAAAATTGCAGAGCTGCTGCAAGATCAACAAAACAGGCCGTGTATGAAATCTGAAGACAGATCTTTTTGACTGCAAACCCAGTTTTCTTATAAATTGGTTGTATGAAGGAAGCACAGGACTTCCAAAGAACGATATCATTATGGGCACTTTTTTTGTCTGCTGAATGGAAACACCATTGGGAGGTATAATAACAGTAGAGGCAAAAGAAAGAAGTAAACGGGAGTGAGGACCTTTTTGTTCTGAGGTTGCATTCTGTGGTCTGGAAGATGAGTCAGTTGAGTGGTTATGACAATTGCTCAGGCACCACCCAGAAAAAAGAATAGGAAAGACATTTCTCTTAACAAGTGATGGGATCCCTTCCACTCAGCTTGTAAGTGAAAGTAATTTGAAACTAGGAAATTGAAACCATGTATGTTCAGGTGTCAAAAGGTGACAGATGGAGACAATTTCAGCACTGTGAGGAGAGCAAGAATGGAGCGACAATCCAGATCTAGATAGCCCTGTGAGAAGGTATGATATAGCCCAGGGAGAATCTCATGATATTTGAGATAAGGGTAGTTTTGACTCCTGAAAGTTATACCATTGCTTCTGAAAGATTTTTTTTATTTTTATATTAAAAAAGAACATTTAAATTATTCATGTTTTCAGACTGTACTAAGTGGGCAATGCCTTGCATTTTGGTGTCTATACTTATTCTGAAACAGAAAGTTACAGTTCTTAGGCTGAACAATAGAGACTTTTAATTCAACTTCTGAAAGACAATCACAGGAGAAAAATTAGAATGAGCCAAGATGAAGATATGAAAGAAAGAATGATCAGTACATGAGTAGAGGAAGAATGGAAATGTCACACCTAACACAAAAGACACTATTGTGGTACAGGTGATAGATGGCTTTACTGGTGACACTGGCTTTTGCTTTCCCATCTGTGGTTGACTGTTGGTTGCTGTAACGTTGGGTGATAGATACAGGAAAATGTAAAAGATCAACAAGATGAAGTAATGTGTCTCCTTGCCCAGCCTTGGCTTCTCCATCTAAAGGCTTTATGAAGCGATTGGTGTGGTGGAGTTCAAACAACTTGAGAAAAGTGGCTTTTACAATTTTTTTCGCAATGACTTCCTCTGGTATTAGAGTTTATCTTTTCTTTTTTTCAACTTTTCTTATATGTAATATAGCCATCAGACAATACGTCCATTTGTTCCTCGCCCTTTTTTTTCTAGCTTACATCATTCAGATGCTTTCACATAGTTGTGTTTTCCTGTTAACCATTTGGCCAAGCTACATAGGCATTTTCCCAAGTTTTTTTCATAGATACAATATGGCAGTATTTTAAGAAGAATAATATGCCTATTCTTCTGGATTTGTTATACAAATTGTTGGCAAGACTGTAATTAAAAGATAGGCTGGGCAAAATGATCCCTGCTTAACTGCATAAGAAAAAATATAGACCAGACATGTTGTGGCCATTGTTCTCAGCCTCTACGCTCTTATGAAGAGAAACCATGACCACCTAGGCAAGGTGTAGTAAATTCCTTTATGCTCCCCAAAATAACACTGCCCTGGCTCCTAGTGCTGTCTCCCCTTGGAGATCATCTAACTTGTCATCCAGCGTGATCTTTTTTTTTGTTGATTTTTTTCCTCCTGTATGTATTTCTTATGTCTGTGTTCCACCTTATTTAACCAGTAATACGAGCAGGGGATTTCATCCAGAGCCATGTGTTTTGCTCTTTCCTTTCTCTTGCCCAGATTGCCCATTATCACAACATTTGAGCATGAAATGAGTGCTCCTCGCAGTCATCATCTTCCCTTTCCACAGAAAGCATGTTCAGTAAACCTTTTCTACACAGCTGCCCTTGCATTTTGGATTCTGCGCACAGGCTAGGAAATATATTAAGAGGATTTTGAAGAGGCGTTGGTATAGTGAAAGGGCTGTACACAGAAAAGCACTTTCTCCATTCGAGCTCCATGTAATTCTGGAGGGACAGTCTGTGACTACAAAGTCATTTATCAGGACCAGAGCTAATGCAGGACGCTGAAGCTGTGTTAAGTGGTTCTGATTCTTTGTAAATACTTGCGGTTCTGCAGAGGTTAGTTTTGAGGTTTCCCGATAACAAAGTTCCTTCTTTCTAGGTAGTGGAAGAGGCTCAGTGGAAGACTTTCACAGATACTTCCTCAAATCGAGGCTCTTACCTTGACAAAGAAATAACCCATCCTGCAATCTATCTCACTACATCCTTCAACTCCCAGGCTGCTCTGTCGCAGGAGCATGGGGTCTTGCTGCTTGCCTCAAATCCTCCCTGTGATGCTCCTTCCTATACTGCAGAGATGGAAGGGTGGCTCAGGGCTACCCTCTTCTGAGTTATACCACGTCTAGCACAGCTGAGGTTGTAGTCCTGAATTTTATTTAATGGTCATTTATCTTTGTGTGTTTCCAATACCAAATTTGAGCAGTCTCCCAAGGATTTGTGTCATTACATAGGTGTTTTTTCAATTAACTTTTGCAGAAATTTTTTTTTGCTGGTTGTAGCTGCGGTGGCTTTTATGATCTGCTCTCCTTCCTCACTTATGTTCTAATGCTTCCAGTTTCACTCTGAGTCTCTGTGGTTACAATCTGTACAACCCCATATCTGTGCAGTATCATATTTTCAGGTATTTTTCTCATTATCACATTGAAACAATAAACTGCAACACATTTATGTATTGTTACTTTAGGGATAGGGGAATTACATGTAAATCTTAAAATAACATTTTTGTTGTATTTTTTTCCAGGCAAGTAAAACTCCTCACAAGTAGTCCTGTGATTTCATATTTTGAGCTAGCTTGTTCAAAACTATTTTTATAAGACTGATGCATCTTAGTTGTTTTCTTAAGATAATTGCCTGTCTTTTCACATTATTTTTCTGTTTCTTCTCAAAGCAGCTGACTGTAAACTCACACATTATCCTTCTTCCTGAACTTTGTCTCTAGTTAGATATTCACAAATGTTTCCATGCAAAGTAAGTACTAATGTGTACAAAAGTTAATACATTTAGGCTAATAAAATAAACCAAGTAGCAAGATAATAGGATAATCTGCAGCAACTGTTAATATAATTTAAAAAACATTACAGAGGACAGCTCTGTACGTTTGGTAGAAAGAAAGAAGATGATTTGTTGCCATCTATAAGAATAGGATAATAAAATATTTTTACAGAGAAAGCAAGCAGTGATCTCTGTTTCCAGGATCACAGATTAACTGCTGTGCTGCTGATTTGCAAGGGATTTTTCTTCTTAGACATTTTAATTGTTTTAATTTCTTTTTAATTTTTTTTTTGTCATGGAATTACATAAAACAGCTTGATTCCCTTATATGTAAAGAAGGTGCACATACAGACATCGGCAGATTTCTGGGTCTAAAACAAGAGCAATAAAACAGAGAATACTAGCTGTGGATCTGAATGTTTTGCTGTTCTAGTGGTGGAAGCATTAGGCATCCCACACCATCATCAGTCACGTTAACAACATGAAACAAATTAAAAACTTGCGAAGGCAAAAAAAAATGGGCTGGTGTCATTTTCAGAGCGATTCAGAAGTGAAGACAGCTCTTAGCTGTCCTAAGAGGTAACACTGTTACGCGCGTCAAACAATTCCCCCGCGTGGTCTTCACCTGCCCTGGTTACTCTTCGTTTGAGACTCTGGACACCTCCATTGTACCATTCACAGCTCCGACAATAAGAAGAGCAACCACGTCAAGTAGGAATCCCGCCAGAGTTATTAGACCTCATTCTTCACGAAACTGAAGTGGACAATTTTCTAAGACTGTGTTATCCAGACAATGCATGCTGTGCACTGCAGAAAGGCACATGAAATTTGTCCAGCACGTAGTCTGCCAAACGGCATAGGCAAGGAAATAACAAGGAAAAGGAAAAGATTGTCTGTCACATGGCTGTGGGTTATAAAACTGTTCTATTCATGAGGGTGTGTGGATGCATCTGACTGGGTGGCCAACAACCTCTTTAACAGAAAGAGTCAAGAAGTATTTTTGCCAAATCTTGTAATTCATCCTAGTCTAGATTTCCCAATCTGTCAAAACAGGCACAGGACAAAAACAAAAGAGAAACAAAGAAAAAAAAAAATTAAGCAGTCAAAATAGCTAGAAACAATCTGTTGCCTTCCTGATGAAAAGCTGGCTAGATAAAAAACTACACTATATATAGATATATATATATTTAGGAAAATAACTCTCTAATGTAACAGAAATAAAGCAAGATAGATCTTTAGATTGTCCTTACTTAATTTATGTGGGTTTTTAAAACGTTGATTGAGATTGTTTGTTTTCCTTCTGTTATTCAGTCCAGCTGCAGAATAGTTGTGTGCTTCAGTTTCTGACCAAATGTTAGAGCACATAATTAATCAAATTTGTTTGGCAAGAGAGTAGAAGTAGGTTTGCATTCAGCACGACTTGACATGGATCGTATTCCACAAGTCTTCA
>Ga0181612_155034_pt1 | contig 14003 bp, 6 predicted proteins | sample HoacroProtozoa21_FD_119630 | JGI IMG/M metagenome (GOLD analysis project Ga0181612, IMG submission 119630) | Hoatzin crop microbial communities from Cojedes, Venezuel. Combined Assembly of Gp0051906, Gp0051904, Gp0051908
CCTTTCCAAAAAGTAATCTCACCTCTGCCCAGAGTAAGGAATCTCAGTAAAGTACAGCACATCGCTCATCAAATGTGCCATCCTGGCACTTCCAGCCAACCCCACAGGGAGAGGTTTTGTTTACCCTGGTGTCCTTGCACCCTTGGCATTTTTATTTTGAAATAACTCCTATACAGCTCAGAGTCATCTCAGGAGATGTGTGAGTTTCATTTAATGCACTGCTGAAGCCCAGGTTCAGTCTGACTCCTTCAGCTTGTCATACCACCTTTTTCAGAGTAACAGCACCTCTTTGTGAGAGCACAAATTGGGTCCCCACAGCTACTGAGCAGAGACACAAGAACCTAGTGTGACAGTCTGGCACTGCTCTGCTGAGTGAAACACCCTTTTTAGCTAAAGAGGAGGTTGTCATGCAAAAGGGAAATGTCTCAACATTGAATCAGTGCTGTCTACCAAGAGGCCATGGTTCGAACTGAAAAAGACATGGACTTCGTTACCAGTACAAGAGCTGGGCTGACCTGCTGCTTTCATGGGGTCTCCACATTTGTTAATCCTGCTGTGATCCTGGGGAAAGCACTAGTTAAATCCAAATTAGTGCCATTAACCAGGGTAGACTAGGAAATTTCAGGGTAAGTTTGTTGTATGTCATAGTAACCTCCCCTAAAATTCAAAGTATCATTTTCACTAAACTAGATATTCTAGATGGAATAGCACAGGACTCCCAGCAATTATCAGCCAGCGACATATCCCTGAGCAGGGCAGACATCGCTGCTAGCTTAGGTAGTGATATTGGCATGTGCATCTCGGACGTTTAGGTTGGTGGGAGGCTGAAATGTTGCTAGTGATGGGCTGAAACACTGCCAGTGTTGGGTTTCTTTGTCAAAGATGAGGCTGGGAGGGTGTCTTCAGAGCCTGGGTTGCGCTAAGTCATGGGCAGCACCTTGGGTCACTGGCAGGATTGCTTAGGCAGGAGAGGTCTTCAGGTGGGGCTGGTGTGTGCTGCTGTCTGTGGGCACACTTGCCTCCTTTGCATTGCTTCAATGCATGAACCATAAAGGGTCCAAAGACTGTTGCTTCTGGTTTTCCCAGGGACCATTTGGTGTAGTTTCTTTCTTTACAGCAAGATGTTAAATGTGCTGTTAGATAAAGCAGGCAGGGCATGTTTTGTTCCCATTCATTTATTGATATTTGTATATAGAGCAACTGGCTCTTCACTGTACCAGTTCACAGCACTGGCTGATGGTAAGCAGAGAAAACTAAGCCCCAAGATCACCTTCAACACTGAGGACAGGAATAAGGAGAGACAATGAAGTTGGAAAAAGTGAGGCTAGGATTTTCTAGTAGTTAGTAGTAGTTGAATATCCATCAACAAGGAAGGCAACATAGGACTGAAGTGTATCAGAGGTGGAGACAGAAGTTCATCAGCATCTACCCCTTTTTAGTGTGTGTGTAGGTTGGGATAATTGTCTATCACTGAGACAGCAAGGGGCTTTGCAGGTAGGTCGCTGGAGTGATGCTCCTGGGACATGTCACATCGATTTCATCAGGCTCCAGGTGTTGCTCTGTGGTGTACAATACCATTCCCTTTTATACTTCCCTGGTCACGATCTCTTCTCCTACACACTGCAGTCAAACTCACAGCCTCCTTGTGTGTCGCTGCAACCTTCTTGGTCGCCTACCCACGCACGTCCTGATAAGTCCTGCTGCTGAGGTGGTGAGGACAATGTGATTCAGACAGAAATAGGGAAAGGTAAGGGGTGACTTGAAGAAATATTCCCATGGACATCTGTGTACAGGTGCCTGGGTGCTGTAGGGCAAGGAGGAAAATGAGTGGAAGAAGACAAGGATCAAAGACAGAAAGATAGACCAGACCATGCTTGTTTGCCATTCCTAGACTAGGTATGGGGAGGTGAGGTTGGCCTTTCATTATTCTCTTCGCCTTTTGTTACATTCCTGCTGCCTGAAACAGGGTATTTCAGTAGTAAACAGATGTGATTTCTGGGCACAGTCACACCAGAAATGGTGATAACAGACAGGGTGAGGCTTCAGATCTGACAGGTTTAAAATTGCTAGTGCCCAGCACTGAGCAAAAAAACACATAGTGCTGGGCAGGATTTGTTTGGGTGGGTAACCCACCTGTGGCACTGCACTGATGGCTGCCTCTTTTCGGCTGTGTACCTACAGCTAAGCAGCTCTAAATTATTTACCAAGGCAGCAAATTAATGCCAAGCAACACCAGCACCTTAGTGCTCAGGAAGTCATACATAAAACATGCTTACTTCTGTGAGGGCATGGAGTGCTCGTAGAAAGCAGGCTGAGGAGGGAAGGACTGTAAGAGATGAAGAGTTTGGGGTGGCAGAGGTAGGAAGCTTCACGAGAGTTGGATAATGAGGGGAATGATTCAAAGTCAAGCTTCCCCGGTGCTCTGTGATGTTAGCATGATGGGAGGGAAAGAAAGAAAGTACAAGAAAAGAAGCAGCATCACTTTCAAGACTTGGCAGCAAGTATTGGAGGTGAGGCTAGAGAGAATGGTTTCTTTTACTGTTCCCTCCCAGGTATGTTTTCTATACATATGGAGTATGATACAAAAGCCTTTGGCTCAAAACAGCAGGAACATTAAGTAGCCCTGGCTGTCTGCTGGGGAGTGAAATGAGCTTTCAGCTCCACAGCCCACTGCTGTACTTGTCTCTCCTTGAAGACTCTGATTTCAAGCGTGCTGAGCTCTAAATCATCTTTGTTCTAAAGGACTACCTCACCAGCGTGAGCAGTTCTCGACAGTGTTAGTCCCTGAAGCTCTCACACATCTCCTAGTGAAATTCCTCTCAGGGCCATTAACATGAAGGTTTTAGCCTTCTAGGTATGACGAAGCCCTAAGGTGTTGCTGAGTTTTTTAAATCCTACATCCTGGGAGAAGTCACTACATCCTTGGCTGTGTTTGGAGATGGAACCAACTCACGAATTTATGTCTTGAAATAAGAAACGAAACATACTTTCATCTGGGCAAGGTTTGTCATTGTCTTTAGGCTTTCCTGAAAAAAATATTTTAATGAAAGTTCTTTCCAGACAAGTCTGTCTTGGTGCCAGGCAGATTTTGGGGCAAGCCACTTTGAAAGACAGTAAAACATTTCTATCGGATACCTAGCAGACTGTGGATCAGTGCAAAAGGTCTGATTTAGTGGTGCAGGGAGGCAGCTATTTATCTGTGCCATTAATGCACTGCCTTGCGGCTAGTGCAATGTTGCCCTAGGGTCTATCTTCTTTTCCCTTTGCTCGGGGAAAATTACCTATATCAAGGAGGTGAAACTCCACAGCAGGGCATGAGCATTAAAGAGTGAGGAATTTGCTCTGTAGTCCCCAAGCGCAGGTGCCAGTCACTGATCAGGGCAGTTGGGCCCCCCTCACCTCCACAGTCCTTGCTCAGAATAATTTCCAAACTGTCTGCGTGACATTAGCTGAGGGAGGCAGTTCCTGCAGCATAAGCATGTTGTGTATGAGTGCATGTGATAGTAATCTGAAGAGCTTCCTAAGTGTCTGGAGGATTCCTACAGATGTTATTGGGTGGGGAAAAGATTTCACAGAAAGGAAAAGAATAGACAATCATCACTACTTGAAAAAGAAGAGAAGAGACTTTTACCAAACTCTGCATGTCCAGAGCAGTTCAGAGATAGATTTTCTGTGAGCCAGTTCTGAAATACTACAGTCTGTGCAGCTTAGTTAGATTTTGGGCCCCATTCTTCTTTGCCTTCAAACCAGGCTCTTACAGGAATAGTTGAGCACTAAGCAATTAATGAAATCTGACTCTGTCCTCACAAATACCGTTACAAAGATAACACTCTTCAGAGTCCTAATTTGCAGCTGGGGTTTGTGTGGGCAATTAACTCCTCTTGCCCTGCCTTACATGGTTTTCAACAAGTTCCTTCTGGGTTGTAATGAGGTTGATGATTGTTGGTGCCTGAACCTCTTTAATAAATTAATGGTAATAAAAAATGTCTATGCATTCTTCATTAGGTGATATGGAAATGACTTTGCTCTGAAGCTAGGCTTTTTGGACCTTGGCAGCTTTGCTGGTGGGATGGACATGGATATGAGTTACTCAATCTATTACATGTGCAGCACAGAATTTTTCCTGTCACCTCCTGGAGCTCTTAACCTTGTGAGCATTCAGTGCTAACTTTCCCCATGAATAAAAAAGATAAAAAAAAGGGAAAGATTCCAGTGGAATCAAAGTAACTTTTGCACTGGAAAAGCTTGAAATAATATGTTCAGCTTCACTCTCCCAGGATCAAGGGGAAGGCAGAAACCTGTTCACCATCATTTATGTCTCCCCATTTTAGGAATACAATTTGTTATCTCCAGTACAAGCATTTGGTGGGGTGATGTCTGGAGACCTCTTTCATCTAGCAACTGGCTAAAAAATCTCAGAGGATCTGTAAGACCTTCATTATTCATATCCAGCAGGAACGTACAGTCCTGACTTTTTCTGAAAGGGATCAGAGAAAAACAAAAGAATAAACTAATGAGGATTTTGAATTCACTTCCGTCCTTAGTTTTGTGCCGAGCTCCTTTGGGCAGTTCAGTACACTTGGTGCTCTCTGATTTAAGAAGAGGATACTTCATCTGTTTTTCCCTGTAACTGCAAGTATCCTAAACTTCTGCTACTGACAGTGCTGCATTAAACTGAATACAGTGTTAAAAACGACCACCTGAGCGAAGAAAGCACTACTGTGATTTGTGACTCCTAGATGTTTTCCTTCTTCCCCAGACCTCCTAGCTCAAAGGTCAATGGAAAAGAAAAAAAAAAGGAGTGAGAATGTAAACATTTCTGTATACCGCTCCCCTGCTTCACTAACACATTTTCCTACCCATAATTGTGTGCAGTGAACTCACCTGTACTCCGTTAGAGAGTCCACTGCATCTTGTCTTCAGACCGGAGCCTGAGTTATCTCCAGCAGGATAATTAATACTTTCTCTGATACAGAGGTATCAGTAGCATCCCAGTCTTCTCCACAAGTGTATTTCTTTCTCTCTTAAAGAAGAAATACTTCCCTAAAGTCCAGGCAGCGGGCATCATAAGCTGATGTTGGCATTGGGTTGTCTTCAGAATGGGTGCCTTTTGACTGTAGAAATGCAAATCTGGCAGAGTTCATAAAAGAACATTGACTGCAAAAACACCTGGATTCTCCCCATAGTTGGTTTTCGTTCCTTTCTGATGTGGTTCTCAAGTTCTCTGCTGTGTAATAAAACTCAGGTACTAGATCACCTGACCATCATAATAACATCTGTAAATGGGTACTGCACTCAGGATGTATCAAACAGGACAGATTTTTTAATCTCTTATGACAGTTGCATTATCCATCTTACAGCTCACCAATTTCCGTTTGGCCACAATTTGACAGTCAATCCAGTCACATCCCACTCATTACTGTTCTTTGCACTTTAGCAAAAGAAGAATCTGAGATAAATGTGGTACCAAGCTTTAAGCATTGTCATTAAAGTCACACTAACAGTATTGCTGTGTTGGTTTTTTGTTTACTTTTTAGTGGCACGAGCACTGAGCTGTCTTCTTTTTCTCCCTTCTTCACTTTGGAGACAAAGAGTACACAGGGAAGTTCTGAAATATTTTGAAGCGAGCAGAGAGGGGCTCCTGGAGCTGCATTGCTCTCTATATCCTGATATAAGTGCACTCAGCCTCTTTGCCCTGTTGTTATCTCAATGGTTGCCCAGTCTACGTCTTCTCTTCTACTTTTATGAGCCAGCAGAATTATGGTTTGGTTTATAGATGATTATTCCTGATGGCTCCTTCCATTTTCAAGACAATATATATATGCTCAAGACAATATATATTTCAAGACAATATATATATATATTTATATATAAATGCAGCTGCTGACCAAATGGCCAGGTATAAATCTCTGAGCTGGTTCTTTGCTAACAGCAAACAGATTCTTAAGAAACTGTGAAACCAACCTGATTGTTTCTTCTTCTTGTCCTTATCATAGGAATAGTCACAAAATACAGAGAAGCAATGGAAGGACACGTGAAGTGTTCTGCCTTAAAGAATGTCCTTATTTCTTACTCTCCAGAAAGCCTGGGATCTAGCCAGGAGTGTAATGCAAAAGCTGAATCTTCAATTTGCTTCTTTTATGTCCTATTCTCACCAAGCTGCTTTCAATCACACAAACTCTCAGGAAAGTCTTTTTTTAAGACCTGGTTAGCAAACACATAGGATGGAAGAGCTGGCCACAGCTGCAACACTGAGGGGGTTCACATGGAAAAATGTGTCATTTCTGCTGCCTCGCTGAGAAAATAAAATAGTCCTTTCTCCCTGCTCTGAATTTTATGGTGTGTTGCTCCATCATAAAAAAAATCAGTTAAATTACAGTTGATAGAGGCTGTCCCAGAGAGTTGTCTCTATTTGGCTCATCCCAGGCAGGTACTGGCAGGGGTGCCAAAACACAGGAGGACCATGGAGCTCAGCAAATTCACAAATGGGATATTCTGCTGCGGGAATCCAGCCTACCACTCAGCAGCAGCTCTGCTTTCCTTGAGGACCTCTTACGGCTGTGGCTCTGCTCTATTCTAATTAGTCCAGAGGAGGGATTGCCTGGCTTTGTTATCTCCAAAAAATGAGTGACCATAACCTTGTTGTGGCTTCTATTCTGCTCAGAGCACAAAAATAGTATCAGCATTGGCAGCTACAGCTGAGAGAGCATCAAGTTTTCTGTGCATTTTAGTAAGCAGTTGCTCTCTAAGGCTGAGACATGTAAGGCAGATCGCATTTTCTCCTGCTTTCTCATGGTGTTTAATGGTATGGATTAAAAGCTTGTATTCTTTGATTTTCCTACTCACTGCCTGACACTGTGGACTTTCTTCTTATAAATCTATCTTATTGCTTAGACAATAAGAAATAATAAAGACTTAAAGAGAAGTGGCAGTACGATTTGTTTTAAACAAACCACCCTGGGAGTCATTTCCTGCTATTAAAAATGTTTTCAGCACTTTTGAAATGAAGTTTTTGCTGGGATACTTCATTGCCCCATTAGATTTTTCTCCAAGGGTTATTGCAATTCCTAGAAATCCTTTGAAATGTGGGCTAGGCTACAGCATGAATAAATAAGACATATCAGGGAGGAGATAATGTATGAAACATAAAATATAGTGAAACACAGCACATCCTTTCCAAAAGTCTTTCTTACTTTTTTGTTAACATCCTGTAGGTACTGTGAGCTAGATGAAGTAAGATATAGGAACAGGATCCAAGTGAACACTTTACCTTCATGTAGCTGCTGTGAAGTGGTTGACGTATTGTTGTGAGGTTTTTGAGGACATTTGCTGTTCAGTCTTCTCATTAGTTTGTGCCCCAAAAACACATTTAATAGAGTACTTCATCTGGTCAGCCAGGCCTCTTAAAATGGATGGAGTCCAACTTTATTCTACAGAAGTGACTGAGATTTTTTACCAGAGCAAAATTTGTTTCTTGCCATCAATCTTTTTAGGTTTTAAAAGCCGTAGACTGCCGAGGTATACGTGTTTTCAACACGAGAACTGGATTTAATGCTAAAATCCTAGCTTTTCTATCCGGGCATTTTCTGAACCTAACTCAGTGGAGATGATGGTTAGTTCAAATGTTAACCATTCTCTGAACCTTTCTTCAAGTATGTAGTATGCTGCTGTTACAGCCTCTTGCATCTTCCCAAGGCTCCTGGTCAGCAAACAAATCCATCCAGGATTTATCAAAAGAAGATTTTACTGTCACCCTTGACACGTATCTCTGACAACATTGCCATTGCAGCTTCATAATTAATTTGCCTCAGCAAACTTGAATCTGAGTCTTCCAAAACTTTTACTTCCTTTACTTTTTGGGGATAGATGTGTAGTCTTGTAAAGATGACATTATCGGACACACTGGAAAATCCTAGTCTTCAATTTCTTCTCTAATAGGTATTTTATTATTTAGATTGACTCTTGCTCTTGTGAACCAGGCCTGCCTCTTTTTGAGAATCCATGACTCTGTTTCTGAATTGTTTTTACTTTGATTTAAACAGTAGTAGATCACATAAAGAGAAAAACGCTCTTGTTGAATTATCCTTTTTTTCAGAATTGTGAGTGAATGCTAATGAATGATCTTATATTGAGTGTCTGATCTCTCTGAGGTGAGGGTTTTGTTTCTCGCTGTCTTCCATAATTGGGGCATGAGTATTTAAACCAAATTAAAGGGCTAATGTGGAGAGGCAGCTAAGGATTTACCAAATAAAAAGTATGTTTTCCAGCAGTCTGCTTTTCTCTGTCTTCATGTATTTTGAGTTGCAATTTTGCAATACCTGCAATGCAAAGTGAAGCTGTCCTAATAATAATAAAGGACTGTTTTTAAGCTTAATAATACATTTTATGTTGTGGTCCCACAAATACCTGGGTCAGCAACCCGAGGTAGTGCCGTACTGGGGGACTAGGAGCAGAAAGTAGGAGAAAGGAATGGGGCAGGATAAGAATGCCCTGTATTCTTCTGCGAAGCTGGCATTTTGTGAAACTACAGCCTTGGAGAAACCGTGCAGGGTAAATCAGACTCACCGCAGTCCCCAGGGTATACACTGGCCTGGCTGCTTTGATGCTTGTACTTTTGAGATGACACTTTCTCCTACCAGAGATTTGGCATATCTGAAGATGAAGGAAGGCAAAGAACTTGTAGCTGGCCCTGAACAGAGACACAGAGATCTGAAAGGATTTTACAACAGTATTAGCTCTGCTGCTGCTTCTGAGCTTGTTTTTTTCCCTTATTAGGAGCAAGAGTGGAGACAATGCACCTACAGTAAACAAAAATAAATCAGAAAGGTCAGTCTTCAGCTATTTCAAAAAACGTTGTTGTTATCTGGAATAGTCACAGAAAACCTGACATCACAATCTACCTTTCTTCTTATTGATAATAACAGAATTAGTACCTAGTAGTGTAAGTTAACATTGATTTTAAATTTTAAAAAAACTGTTTTAAATATCGATCCGCCACCTTTTCCAGGTGGGAGGTAAAGAAAGATTGGCTGCAGAGGCTGAGAAACATGCTTGTTGGTTTTCCTTCCCACTCAGCTAGTAATAAAATGCATATTTATGTACTAAGAAAGCAAAGTTAAAAAAAGCCACGGAAGAGATGCTTTAGCCTCTGTATTACACTGATTGTAGTTATCTGCTGCTTGCTGCTGCAGTCATTGAGATTTCCATTGTAATTCTCCGGGACAGAAGGAAGCTAGTGAGACTACAGGTTGGGAAGTACACTGAGGATCAAGTTGCTGACAAGAGAAGTGACATTTTTACTGTTATTATTAGCAGTAGCATCAAAAGAATATGCTCAAAATCTGAGATAACAGGATTCCTCTGTGACAGCCACTAGGTATACATGATGGGAGAAAATTCATTAAAAATAGCCAAGATGAAGAGAGTAGACTTTCTCAGCCTGATTTTTTAGGGATGACAAAGTAAGGCAGAGAATGACTGAGTTGATGGAGACAAGGCTTTCCCACTTCACAGGGTATCTACAGTTTTGGATGCTTGTCATGCATTCTGCTCGGTTGTTTCAACCATAAGAGGTTCCCTTTCTCACTTGGAATTGGCAAAGATGGGTGTAATTCTGCACATTCCAGTGCCTGGCATCTCAGCCTAACAACTGCATGGTGCTGCTAGTGCAGCTTAATGAGAAAGCACACATTTACCGTGAGGGGGAAAGTCCAAGACATTGTAAACTTCCTGACCAGAACTGTTTTATGAGGCTTCTCTTTTTTCTATGTGGTAATTTTATTTAAAAAGTCCATCAATCAGCCCTGGGTCTCCAGACATCAGACAGTTCACCAAAAGCAGAAATTCAGACCTGTCTATTTTTGTCACTATCTGGCCATTTTCTGCAGAGGCAGAAAAATATCAGTGTCTTTTCAAAGCAACAAACTGACACCACCTGAGATCATTTTCATAGCAGTGATCTGCAGGTCTGCTACAAGTGAGTTGACCTGGGATGACTCAGAGATTTGTGATCATGTGGAAATATCCTTAAGCACTGACACCTGTGACAGCACAGCTGTTCTCTCACCTTATCCATTGCCATTTACAAAAGCAGAGAAGATAAAGCCCCCGTGATAGATGATGTCTGCTAGCAGGCTGTGTGTTCATCTGACCTGTGTGTCCTCCATCTTGCTGTCCTAAAAAGTCTCCAGGAATGGACTAAAACTTGAAGTAAATGTCCTTGACTCTTGTACAAAGTTTGTGGGTTAAAGGATGAGCATCTGGCCCTTGCAGAATAGTCCTGAATGCTCTGGGTTTTTTGCTCCATGTGTGGAAAAGCTTTCTAAACTATTTTGCATGAACTTTAAAACCAGGAGCACTTTACCAACTTCTTTTCCTAATACTATAGTATTATTCCAAGAGAATGGATGGCATTTCTTTCAGAAGCATTTTGATACGTAATGTTTCATAAGCTCCAGAACTGTGGAGAACAACTTACACTGCAGCATTTTTTATTTCAGCTAACAGGCTACACGAGCAGAATTAATTAAGAGCATTAATGTCCTATATTAGTGCTTGGCTTCTGTTACTTCTTTTCACCTGTACTAACTGTAATTTCTGCAGCTTCCTTTAGCTGTGCTTTAAAAGCTGTTTAAACCCTGAGTATCTCAGGAACCTGCTGCAGAATATAGATACACTTTGTTGAATTGTTATCCTGTCTCCCAGTAAGAGAGCTTTGTGCTGTTAATTACAGCCTGAAGCCATTGAGTGCTACTGCTGTGTTAAAGTGGAAGGGATGCTCTATGTCTCTGAACATAGGCCACTGAGCACGATGGGTTCTTTATAATCTTGGTAATTCTTTTTTTTGGGGGGTGATAATTTCACAGTTCTTAAGAAATATTTTGTTGTATTAAATGATGTGGCTGAAAGTCCTGCTTAATTATTGATGCACTGAGAGCATCAGTACGGATCCAGCCTACTACGTGATGGTGACTTTTTTCCTGCACAATGAGAGTTTAAGCTTCAGGAATGGTCCGTTGGTGAATTGATGCAGCGTTCATTGCCAACACTCTCTTGCATATTTTATGAGGCAAGCAAATGATGGGAAAGAAGGCTGATTTTCCTCCTGGAAATTTCACCTTTTAACAAAGACTGAGGTTAAAGGCAAGCTCTCTTTATCGCGAGATAAAGTTTTCATGTAAAGATCAGTTATTCTACTCTACCCTGTGTGACCTTTAACACTGAGAGAATGAATCTGTCCTTTTCAAAGAGTATGTCCGACTATTTTCCTAACTTTGTGAAAGGTGTGATGACTGACAGCCTTGATCCCTACTCTCTTCAGTGTTAGCTTATAGGAAGAACTGCCAATGTTTTTTGAGAGCCTTTCATGACATACCTGCTTGCTGCACAAAGTCATGCTGAAGGTGACCTGACACCTGTGTAAGAGAGGCTTGAGAGACAAATGGATGGGTGTCCAAAGTGATCAGCTGTCAATTCTGTGCACAGAAAGATAATTTAAGGGCTGTAGAAGACAGTCTTTCCCTGGGCCAGTGGAGCTTTAAGACAGGGAAGAAAACTGGAAAAGCTTTGAGCAGCTGAGGAGCTCCTCACACAAGGTATGCTGTGTTTTGGTGCTTACTTTACTCTTTTCCTATGGAGCAGAAAGAATTTGAAGCCAAAGTTCAGGGTAATGGATTCTTCAGCTGGGGACATCCCCTAAAAACTGAGCATTAAAGCATTCATTGTGTAAGAACTAATGTATTTCTGTGGACCTCCGTTCTCTATTCCCTTTCTGTGCATGGGGGCAATGGGCCTGGCTGCTTGACAGATGTACTATCATTTCATTCCATAGGGCAATTTACAAATTTTATTGCTCTGAAGGCTACAGTAAATAAAGGCTTTTCCTTCAGATGAGTCCTTCAGCAGCCAGGGGAATCGTAGCCTAGATGGCTCTCAGCAACCTCACGTAAGGCTGTCCTTATCTTGACACTGCATCATGTAATGATAGCAGCCCTTGCCTTAAGTCTTGGCATGGTGATCTCTATTTTGGATGCCATCATGAAGCCAAATAGTTGATGCCAGTATAATTTTTCTTTGTCTGACAGTCCTAACTTTTTCACATTGATACCTGCTCTGACAAAAATGCACTGAAGATGAGATTATTTATTCTCGTGTGCTCATTATGACCGAAGCGCAGCACAAATCCCCTCTGTTGTAACCTGCCTCTCTTGAACCTGGTCACTAAGCCAATAAACCTGGAACAGCTTCCAGTGAATGTATTACCAAACTGCAATCAGACACAAGAAAGCTTGATATAGTCTCCCAGTCAGCTATAGCCAGGTAGCTAGCTGTATTACACCAAGGGAGACTTATTCAGACACTCAATGTTTAACTTGGTTTTATGTTAGATGTGGCTTGTGACACAGGACTTCAAAATTCTACTTGGTCCGTAATATCTGGTATTGACACATCTGATAAGAGGTCAGAGATCTGAACTTTCCAACAAATGTGCAGATTAGAATCATGGACAATTACAGTAATCTGCAAACTGAGAGGTACCTCTGCATACTAAGTCCTATAGCACCACTGAAAGAATACCATCACAACAAAGCACATAAAAGTGTCCATTCTTTTAAATAATATCATCCTCCAATTTAGATCCAAGAAAATTTTCTTATTATTCCCCCCCCCCTAGTACTCCCTGTGAAGAGATTAGCTGGAAAAGTGAAAGAACAAAAAGGCTAAGAGGTCACAGTAAGCATACGCTTGTGGTTGGTTGAGGCTGTTCACAGTCAAATTGGGTAATAAGCTTTGTGTTACATTTAAAAAAATTTTTTTTAACCTATTCCATATATCAAATTTTATAATGTACCATTCAAGTCCAATTTACACTCAGAATGGTTACAGATTTTCATTTCACTTTAGACTGTGCCATGATTGCTGTATATTCAACACCCTGCCTTTTTGGATTTATAGATAAATGCTGCTATATTTTTTTATTCATAATTTAACTTCAATCCCTCTGGTTGCTGTTCCTTTGCAAAGATAATATTGTATCTCTCCACGCTTACATTCTGCCAAACTTGATTCAGAAATCAAAACTTAAGGATATTTATCCCACCATGAGAGGGAACACAGGACTGCTTTTGCAAAGCCATTTTAATATTTTCTTCCTACTGAGTAGGCCAAATCTGAGTTTGGACCTAACATTAAAAAGACTTTGTGCACCCACACTTTAAACTCTTGTAGTTAATAAGGGTAATTCTTTAGAGAGAAGTTAGTCTTCCCTTGAATATACCTTCTGCGGTTCAGCTTGCCAACATTAATTTGGAAGCTGAAAACAGGATACAATGATGAGAAAAGTAATTCAAATATTTTCTTTCCTCTAGTCCTTGTATAATGGATCGGTTTTGAAATAGAAGCTTATAAACCTTAACGGAAGAGAAGACATGCCTGAACTACGGAACCTCCCTGTTCTTCTGCATTTAAAGATCTCTGTGCTGAGGAAGTTAGGTAACTTGGGGAGGGTGAAAAAAGTCAAGTAACGTATGTCTGATTTCTATTTATGAGTCTTCCTGTTGTGTGGCCCCAAAAGACCAAGTGTGGGGCAATAAGGCCCTTCCATGATGTGTTTGCCATCACCCTCATGCTCAGACCCTAAAGGTGTATGCTGAAGACAGAATTGGAGACAGCAACACAGTGACAGTTGCAGCGGGTTGGTTGGAAGCGGGAAGAGCGGTGGCTGGACTGGAGCTCTTCCTTAGCATCTGTGTAAGCCTTTGTGCCTGAGTAAAGGCACAGCTACAACTTTATTTTGGGAACACTGGGATCTGGATCTTTACGGTAGGTGAGGCTGAGAGGAAATGCAGATGAATGTCACTACCACAAATGACAATCGACAGATACTGTATTCTACATCCAATACTTTGTCACCTTCTTTGTAGCCATTCAGAGCCCACACTGACCTGGTTTGGAAACCAAACATGAAAAATTCTTGCTTGAGTGCTGTTAGATATGTACCTATA
>Ga0181612_179908_pt1 | contig 14003 bp, 12 predicted proteins | sample HoacroProtozoa21_FD_119630 | JGI IMG/M metagenome (GOLD analysis project Ga0181612, IMG submission 119630) | Hoatzin crop microbial communities from Cojedes, Venezuel. Combined Assembly of Gp0051906, Gp0051904, Gp0051908
CGGAGAAGCTGTGGCTGCCCCCTCCCTGGCAGTGTTCAAGTCCAGACTGGATGGAGCTCTGAGCAACCTGGTCTAGTGGAAGATGTCCCTGATCATAGCAGGGTGGTTGGAACCGGATGATCTTTCAGGTCCCTTCCAACCTTTACCACTCTATGATTCTAGTTTCATCTTATTCTACCTACTGTAATTCAATCCAATAGCAACAGATTTCTACTTTCTTTATGAATACTTAGAGCTTTAACATATAGTTTAATGAGTTTCATTTGCAAATGGCAAAAACTAGACCGAAGTTTATGCTTTTTTACACTTTCTTGAAAAGGATCCAGTCCTTTTGAAGCAACTGTTTCACTTTTTCTTACGGATATCATGGCTTTTCTTTACTCCTCAAAAAAAACCAAAACACAACAAAACTACATTTTAGCCAGAGACTTTAGTGTGACAGAAAAAAAAGGACTGACTTGGCAACAGGAAGTCAGTTTCCTCTCCCCTGCAGTCTCACTCCTGTAACAACTTCTTTTATTTTTTAAACACTAGTCAGCAAGCACCACATTAGCCCATTGAAGGGGTCAGATTCATCATTTAGTTTTATATTTTCAAATGTTTCACTATATAAAGGTAGCTTTACACATTTTCATTACTTGAACAAACTACTGATTTATTCTCAGGCTTTTTTAACTGCTAAGGAAGAAATGGTAAAAGTGACTGATGCAGGCATAGAGCCCATAACGCTCCCAGTAAAGCTCTGGCAAAAGATACTACACTTACCTTCTAAGAGGATGCTGTAAGCAAATCTAACAGGCCCGTTTCATCCCATCTCAGAAAGAAATCTTTGAGCTTTCAAACCAAAGACAAAATTATTATGCATGGAACTCACACAAGAAGCACTTTCTGCATTTCATCGCCACCTTGCAAAGTATGAACGAGCGCTGAAACACACCCTATTCTTAAGCATTACTAAATCCTTAAGTCCAGTTTCTGATTAGCATGAAGAGCACCTTCATTTAATTTACAGAACGCCACAGAAATATTACTAATAGCTTAAAGTACACTTAACAGTTTGAGATGTTCCAGCTCTACAGTTTAGATCGACTCTCAAAGTTGTTTCTATCTGTCATCACTCACAGTTACAGTAAATGACTAACCATAGCGACTGCTAAATTAGTTGTTACAAAACTATAAATTCTCTGGAACGCCACAGAGAAAGGGTCTTTAACAGGACACCAATTGCTTCCAGAACATAGGTAATACAAGTAACGATATTTCTTAAGTGCATGATTAAAATCTAAGTTGCACAGTACACAGGTACATCAGAATTTCAAGACATGACTCAAGAGACGCCAGCTTTTTGTGTACCAAAAGACCACAAACAAGTAGATCGCAGGGTTAAAAGCAGAAATTGAACCTTGAGTGTCTGAAGTCATCAGAAGGAATCTCTTGATGCATATCGTGTGTCCTGTGATACCAAGGGCTCACACAACAAAGAACCTCTGCATTTTTTCACAATCTTGTTTAGTAGCATAAACCAGTTCCTTCTTTCTACCCCTGAGTATATTTTATCAGTAGCTAAAAATGTCAAATACTTCTATGGCAAACAGAAATATCCCGGCCTTTTTTATTTTTCTACATGCCAATACTAAAGAAGGTGACAATATAATCTGCCCCAGGCAACTCTATCAGCATCCACAGTAGACAGGTCATTTTCCCTTTTATCAGAGGAGAGTAGGTCATCACATTTTAGTACATGTTGACACCACTGCTAGTAAAAAGAGATAAGAATTCAGTGCCCTTAAGGTGCCTTAACCTCTATTTTACCTAATACAGATATTTCACAGCTACTGCATTAAAGCCAGAAGAGAGACAGATCTGTTCCCTGAAAGAACGCACTACAAAGGTCTCAACCTTTGTGACAAGCTGATATTTGTACTGCTGAGAATATAGGTGACAACAAAGCACTTCCCTTAAGGTATCTACCTCTCTTATTTTGGGTAATAGGATTTATTTTTCTCCTATAACATCATGGATATTTAACCTCTCAAGTACATGCATGCAGTTTTGGAACACTTTTGGAAGTTGAAATAAAAAGCCCAAGTACGCCTCCTGCCATCCCAAAAACAACTTCAGAAGTTTCTTTGCTTAATTAAAGCATTTTGCTTTCAGTCAGGATATTCGTAATTCAGAACACAAAACAACGTAATGAAACTTAACTGCTGCTGTCTTTAATCGCAGTGTTTTCGCTTCCAAGCATTTGATTCTAATGTCTAAAGAAAGCTAGAAAACACTTTAATGGCAATGCTCCTTACATCTTTTAAGGCAATGGGAAAAGACACCACCTCCTAATTGTTAATACTTAACCATCTGTACATGAGAACTTATTTTTTATTGCATTTAATGTTAATAAACTGGTTTCTCCATATCCTTTTGTAACAGTTGTAAGTTAAAGACATCTGCAGGGCAAGAGCAAGAACATCAACACAAACTGCTTAGTTATTACACAGACTGGACAGCATTCACTAAAGGACTTATGCTACTTGGAAAAAATAAAGACATGAACACACTTGCAATAATCTGCATAATGATGCTCAGTTCCTTCTGCACATAAGTATAAAACGTTACTTCAAAATGGGCAAGAGCAGCCTCTGGCTACAGGAAGAACAGGTATTCCATACTTAAAGTGAAATAATACATTTGTGCTTGAAGATGCTAATCTTTTTTTCCAAAGGAACACAATTATAATCAGTATTATTAACTCCTAGAAATTAAACCTTGATTTGTACAGTAAGAGGAAAAGCAACTTCTTTCTGAAATGGAAAATAACATTCCTCTATTTTGAAAATAGTCTGTTCAATTTTTCTATTCGTTTTGGTAACATTTTTTTAAAACCGTGGAGGCCAAGAAAGTAGTTCTGAGTTCAGGGACCGTATCAACAAACACAATGGCTCATTATTTATTTGTATACCTAAATGATTGCATATATACACTTTCAAAATTCAGTCCTCCTCCACCAAAACATATTGCATAGGTATGCAAGCAGAGGGAAACAAACCAAAGCTTAGTAACAGCAATTTAATGACCAGAATAATGTGTTTAGAAGAACATGATTTTAAACATCTAACAGACGACTTTAGTTGCCAAAGAATTTTGCAAATTTATGGCATGCATATATACATACATGTATGTAAACACACATCTGAATGCATGCATTTTATACTCCATTTCAGACTAGGCACATATTAATGCTTTAGCGAAGACTAAAATAAAAGAGACTGTTAGTAAGCAGCAACAGCATTTAAGATTAAGAGCAAGAAGACCAAAGACTAAAGGATCTCCATGATACAATCTCATTTAGATCACCGCATCTGAACTGAGGTCTCTTGTAAATGACACTGCAAGCAGAAAAAAAATAAAGCCTGGTTCAAAAAGCACACAGAGAGTAAAAATACTATGGAAATAACACTCTTTTTGTTTCTAAGCAATCTAACCACCAACCACTTTCTATTATTTTATTGGTTTTACTATACCAGCATGAAGACGTTTTGAAATATGAAGAAAAAATAATTTTACAGCCACTTAGCAAGATTATGCTATTTTTATGCTTTGGATAGAAGTCATGAACAAGCTCTAGTGAATATCTGGTTTTTTTCAAGGTGATATTTGTATTTTGTGATGTCATTTTGATATACAATTTCAAATGCAAAGGAACTGGGATATTTTGAGAGAAGCAAACAGACATTTAAAATTCTTTAAAATAAATTACAGTTGCAGATGGCTTTTGCCCAAGTGAATAGTGAATATTACACTAAAGCAGGATATGACTCTTCCAAGCATGATGTAATTCAAAGTATTTGTCACTATATGATAGTCTGCATAAGTGATTTACCTACATACCAAGCCCAAGTTCCTAATTAATCCAGGGGTACAATTCCCATTCGTTAAATTAAGTATGAGGTTCAGCCCTGAATGTCTTCAGCATTCATTATCAGAAGATATAAGTACATCTGCCTGTTAAATATTTTCAACATCAAGCATTTATTCTATAGTGAATTTCAGCCTGACTCGTTATATTGAATTTTGATGCTCTCTTATGCACTGTATTCTGTACTCAAGGGAAAAATGACCATTTTACATCGGTTTAGATATCTTCTTTTTTATGATAAATTCTATCTTCTCTTCAACTCTTTCAAGACAAACAAAGTACCCAAAATAACCAACATTTCAGTCATTTTAAGTTTACACAACTGCTTTACAAATCACACAGCCTGACCTCCTTCTATAATATTACATTACAGCAAGATCCAAAATAACATTTCAGTTTGACAGCTAACCTCAGGCACCACTGGTCTAGTATCTCACTGCTTACACTGCTGGCTGAAAAGCTGATAGGATACGCAAGACAAGCTGAGAGTTTAACTGGCAGAGCTGTTCAAATCTAAATTGTGCTATTTGAAACTAAGACCACAGGAGACAACAGTTCACTTTTTACCATGGCAGCAGATTCAACCCCCTGGCCCTGTGAAAGTCATACGAATGCACGCACACAAAGTATCTCCCTATATTATGATCAAAGATGTATTCAACATACATTTTTTATGCACATTTGATCGTTCTGTTGACAGTCTTGGAAGTTAAATAATATGGATTGCTGCACATAGGTTTCAAACCTTGATGGAGCCCAACGGCAGGCTACTTTTGACAGTCAAATAATGACAAGCACATTGCATGGTGATGCCCGTCATTCATGAACATCTTGGCCTGCTCCAACCGTTGCGCAGCGACTAAGTGGACGGTCAAAGGTTAAGTTCGAAGAAGACAGCAATGAAGGGCAACTGTCATGCACCACTGAATACTGTGAGGCAGCAAGGAGTGGTTGTCTTCTGAAGAACATGCAAAATGTTCTCATTCTGTCCAGGCAGACACATATTTGAAGGTCCTAAATGAGACCACTGCCAATTCATGAAGAGCCCAACTGACAGCATGCCATTCAAACTGTCTCTCTCAAATTTGACTTTTTTTTTTTTTTATTTCAAATCACAAATGCATGCAAAGTGTAACGTTAAACAGAATTCCCAGCAGTTGTTTTAAGCAAGCCAGATTTGGCAGGGTAGGAAGGGTGAGGGGAAAGACATCTAAACTTTTTCCCTTCTCTTTCTTTTAATATTTAAGAGAAGTTCAATTATTTCACAGTAAATTCTTCCATTTTCTTGTAATAGCATGCATTTATTTCCAAAATTATATCTGTTGTACCTCTTTTTCTAAATATGACGGTTTCCTCCACTATTCAAAAGCAGAGCCTAACACCTTATAATCAGGGCTAACACAATCACCTGGAATTTTAATTCTGCATTTGTATATTAATATTGCAATAGGAGCATACATTAAAGTGTGTAAATAAATACTTTGCATCAGTCTCTAAATATCCTAAACATTTCCGTTACAAATGATACAATTACAGTATTTTCTGTTTGTTTAAAAGGATTGTTTTGTGTGGAGTTATGACTTGAACAGCATGATAAATAATGAAATTGCATTATTTAGCATAAAACATATACATCTTACTTTTAACCCATTGCAAGTAAAGATGTATATTTTTTACTTACACATTTAAATTATATGATCATATTCACGTTTGCCTCTATTAACATATAAAAGACTTCAGGAAAAATAGGAATACTTTTTTTATTAGATAAACAGAGATGCCACTCATCTTTCATATGAAAGAATGCTTGACACTAAGTTTAATCAGGCTGCCAAAGGATCATACGAGTTAGCTCTTTATGCCCTTTCCACGAACAGTCCATCTCTTCTGCACTTAGAGCGCTAAATACTGCCCTGCAACAAAACTGACCAACATGCAAAGTGCTTGTTTTTTTTTCTGGGTCACTGATATCATCCCACTTGTGACATTACTGCTTTATATCAATTTCTGTCACAATACCAACCATTAAAGACTCTATTCGCAAACTGTGCTTTGCAAACTAAAGAGAAAATGACTTATTATTTACAAGGAATATGTTTGGATCGTGAAGCATAAAACTATTTGCCGGTCACGTACACAGAGACACAAACACAGCACAAAATCTTTAAGGCAGGAACAACATTCATATGTTCTATTGCACAAGCCATACTATCAACACTTTTTAAATCATAGATAATGACCAACCTACTGTCACAATCACCATGAATGGCCTTCAGGAAGCCAGAAGCATAAAATCAAAATTCAACTTATTTTGGACCAAAGGACAGATTTCAAGGTTTTTCTACATAGGCAAGAGGGTTCTGTCTATAGCAGAAATGATGAATTTGGGGAAAGCTCATCACCATCTTTTATACTCTATGAGGGAGGGAGGGAGAAAAAAAAGCATACTTTAACTGTTCAAGGACTTGCTTGGTTACACATCCATTTTCCCCGGCTGCTTCTTCTTTTTCTGTCTTCTAATGAGGTTCAAATCAATTCAGAAGCACTTCTGTAGTTGTCCGAGATTTCCAGATCTGAAGTTCTGGATGTCCTGACTTCAGTCTTCACTGTTGAAGCGCGTAATGCTACTGTACACACGCAGCACCTCCTGACTCCTCCACGCCGAGCGGCACGGTGCATACGCACACACACAAGCTATTCCAGGTAGTCAAACCCTGCCCAAATGAACTGGACTTGCTGCGCACACACCATTCGGTCACAAGGAATTTAAGCAGTCCATCTGATCCCTATCATCCACCATCAACTTACTCCTGATAATGAGAAACTTAAAGTTTCTCTGTGTTTTAATTTCAATTTGTGGAAGAGGGAAAAATGCTTCCCTACTACAGAGATCTTTTGTGAGGATAAACTTCTGAAGTAATACGAGATGAGAAGATACGCTAAGGAGCCACAGGTTAGCACACCATATAATAAAAATACTTCAGTAACATAAAATATTTTTAAAACAGTCTCGGGAAGGCTGACCAATATCTACAGTTTATTAGGCTAGAACACCACTAAGAACCGTGTACTGTTATCAAGCACCACAACTTGCAACAGTCAAGTGATTATGAGAAGCTTTCTGAAGTATCAGTTCCTTGAGTCCGGAAATTTCATACAGCTTTCAACTCTTATTGGCAACAATACTGGAGAAAAGCTTATGGAACACAACCTGAAAATACAGATACGAAAACCGCAAAGAAACCCAGAACAACAACAAAGCTTTTTTAAAAGACAATCTTTTTTTTTTGTTTATTTTTTAAACATTGGGAAAAGGCAATTCTGCCCAGATGAAAGACAAAACGAAGTAAGAGAGACATAATACCTGCGTGTTAGATCTCCTGCTACATTACCTGTTGGTTATGGTTACCTAAGGAGCGTGCAGTATATCGTATACTAGCTAGAACATACAACACAAAATAGCTCTATTCCAAAATATACAGAAATTCCCCATGACATATTCAAGCAAAACTGATTAAAGAGGAAGACATTTAGGAATACAAGTGTTTACTAATGCAAGTAAAAGACTTCTGAGGTCTATTCAAGTGAAATATAAGGCTAGGAAATCAAAACATTGGTAGTACTCAATCTGCTTTTATCTCATTTTTGTTTAGGTATAAATGCTTTCCATAAACACTTTCCATTGAACCAAGATTGATAGTGCCCATATGTCTATATCACAGGACTATTTTTCAGACACCAGTGACAGAATTCACAAAATGAAAGACAGCGCATACCCGAAGGCTTCCGTGTTGACAATGTGGAAGCTTAATAGCTTCTGTTCCAAGGAACGGGAGAAGTCTATGCAAACTAACATTTGTCCTATTACTTTTCCTCCTGAAAAGTTCTACTACCACCATTGCCCTGAAGTTCAAAATGAAACAAACCCACCAATCTGGTACATTTTTTACATTTCACATGTCAGAGGCAAAAACCAGTGCACTGAACGTCCATAACAGGTAACTGCCTACTGAACTAGTCACCACAGTAAAAAACCCAAACCAGAAGAGTTTCTCTTCCCTATTACCAAAGATGCAAGGAACCACACAACTGATTCAACTCCTCTTATTCTAAAGGATTGACAAGAGAATGGCTATAAAGCGGGGAATGGAACTGCCTTTTGATCCTATCTCCTATCAGGTCAGTTCCGTTATATGCTGCAAATGTGAAATCTGAAATAACAAATTTAGTAAAAATTACCTTTTGGCTCCTACCTGGACAGGAGACACAAGTGGATTGTTTTGGATTTCCTAATAGCTGCAACACATAAAAAACTTTTCTTCTAAGTTTCAGAAAAACTCCAGGCTTAAAAAACCAGTTTGAAACTGATCAGAGCTTTGGTATAATATCCAGTGTTTTTATGTTACATATTAAAATATGCCACCTATGTGGTCTCAGAATACACAAAATACTCTAAATCTCTCATTGGAACACCTTTCCACAATTTTTCTGCCTACGCGTCTTGCAAAATGTTATGTTTGACAAATGCTGATTTTCTTTAAAAAACATTTTTAGAATTGTCTGTCTAAACTCTGACTCTAAATAAAGATTTCCAAACCCGAAAGATGGTCACTTCACTGTTGTTTATATGCACTGTTTATGGTGAAGGTCCCAAATAACTTTCTCCTACACAGCTTCTCTGGACTACATGATTTGTTGTGTTTTCATTCTCCGACTAGCTACATACAGATGCACCATAGCACACGGTTCAGTATTGTACCATCTGCAGTTGTTTGCCATCACACAATTCAGTTACCTGACAATCAGAAGATAATACAGCCAAATACAAATTGTTTCCAGATCTACAAGCTGCTGTTTAATTGATTCGCATAAACCTATCCTTTTGTACACAATCATCAGCCAGTCCTTTCCAAATACAGATGCACATTTCAAGGGGCCTACTGCTTTAAGACAGTCAGATTTTTAAAAGCTTCTTGCCCAACTCAAGAGCACATTCAACAGCAATAGAATTGGGCTTCTAAAGTCCTTTAAATGCTTGCGAAAATCCTACCTATTCCCATTCAGAGTTTAAAAAAAACAAAAGATCTATTAAATGTGTATTTCAACATGAATTTCACCATTTAAACTGTCAGAAGTATATGTAAGGCATATGACTCTACAGAGCAGTAACAGCAGTATTTTCCAATCCTCAAAGCTGCTTAAACTTATTGTTCACTTTTTGGAGATGAAAACCTTATCTGATCTTTGCCTCCATTTTTCCGCCCCTCAAAGCAGTACAATGCAACACTCATGATCTTTCACTGGCAAGATCCAGTGCATGAAATCTTTGCACTCAAAACTGAGCACACAGCATGCATCAGAAATCAGAGGTTTTGCTTTCAGTAAAATCTTTTGCCGTTGTAGACTCGAGTCTCTCTGGTGAATCACAGGCAGAAGCTTCAGTAATGTTAGTATCTGTACAGAAACATGCAAATCAGACCCCAAATTTAACATTATGGGATGTCGGATTTCAATACAAATTCAAACCTTTGAACAGAATCAGCAACATATTTTAAACAGGTACCTTTTCAAGTATGCACTGCCTGAAGTACCAATTGCCTAGGGGTTATGAAATAATACTAAAAACTTTATAATCATTCATTGATTTTGTTTTGAGCATAGTATATCATTTGAATCCAATGGGAACATAAAGAGCTATTTGTGAGGTCAACCACAGTACAGACAGAGGCTGACATGATATCGATGGCAAGGTGGAAAGAAATTGCCAAATACAGCAGATCAATACCTCGTTTCACTGTTACAGCCTTCTGGAGACATAAAATATATATCTTTACAGCTACGAAAATAATAATAATGAAAGTTGGAGATAAATGCTTCCCTCAAGGTAAACTATTTGATTAGCTGAGGGCAAAGGTGACAACAGCAGTTACACTAAAGTAACTTTACAGTCTTAAATAAAAATGGTGGGATTAGCATTAGATAAAAGGGCAAAATGAAACTGAATAAGTTCTAGGAGACAAAGTCAAAAAAATGTTAAGCTAAACACAGTAGAGCAGAGTTTCCTTCCACAGTAAGACTCCAGTAACATAAAAAAGGCATTTTGAAATTACATTTCTATCAATATTTCTATCAATTTTTCCTATCGGTATTTTTTACAACATTTTCCTGTCCAGAAGGCTTCAAAGATATGTTGAATTTGTCCCCTACTTTAAATGCCTGTAAATATTCATAACCATGTTTTGCACTTCACTAGTGAGCCTAACAGAATGCAGTAACACACTATAGTTCTCAGTCTCAACAGAAGGGAAGAGGCTCATATGATATTTTGGATGCTCTTGGTCATTAAAGGGTAATAAAATAACATAAGAAATGGATGAATTCTTAAAATCATGAGTGTCCAATCCTGCTTCAGCTGAAGGCTGCATAAGTTTCAACACCAGCTGCACCGGGAACAGAAACAAGCTTTAGGCATTCACTGTCTGGCCTGTCTAGCTTTCACTAACGTGGGCCAGATGAAACAGAATCCTACCTGCTGTAAAAGGGTGAAAGTATAGTAATTCTTCATTAAATGTTTTCCAAATCTCTAAATAAAAGTGAAAGTAGGCCCAGTACTGCACCTCCAGCAGGGACACTCCCTTGTAGCTTCATTTCAAAAATGCCGACTTCCATCTGCAGCTTCTAAAATTATAAGCTAAGTTCAGAATCAGAAGACTACTGGGTCTGTGTGACCCTACATCTGAGACTACCTAGCTTTCTGAAGTTGAATCACCTGCTCACAAGTTCCAAGATTTCACTTCAGAATATCTTCACTAAAAACCAAAAATTCAATCCATGTGAAGTTTTATTTTCTACAGAACACAGGAAGGATTTCCACAATGTGCTTTCCCTCATTTTTGGGGGTAAATTTAATTTTCCTGAATGCCACAAGTTATAGAAATATTTGAAAAAGAATCTAAACAACTGTCATCATGTTTTTTTCATACACTGCCCCACTGGATTTGTAAATGATTGTTTTCTTTGTCTCAGTGTTGCTGTTTTAAGAGCATACTCATACAACATGTTTAATAACAGTCTAGTTGCAAATTTACTAAGACAACAGAAAACATTTACTTTCATCTTACATTTGGCAGTGTAGGTTTCAGCTGAGTAAGTGAACTCTGTCAAATCATCACACAAGATGCTTCACTGTATGCATTTCTAGTCCGCTGTCTTGAAAATTATAGTGAAGAGGCTGTTCAATAAGGAAATTGGAATTAAAAAAGCAACATATGCTCTGTTCATAATCTTTATTAGGAAGGGGGGGGTTGGGAAATCAGTGTTCTGAGACAGATGAGGAATCAAAACCCCTGTAAAGGTATTGGTACTTTAATACCTTTTAGGAAATGTTAAGTCTCTCTAAATGACACAAGTTGAATCAGTTCAACTATGACAAAAAAAGAGAAAGCAGGGGGGTAATTAGGTAAATACACAAGTTGTTCCTTTTGCCGGAGCAAAAATCTAATTGACACTACAACAATAACAACAAAAAAATTCCTAACATGCATGGAATGTTACTAAATTCTTTCAAATGAGCAACCAGTTATGTATCTCGTCCCACTTCTTGCCCCCCATAAGCTGGCAAGATCGCAATGGCTGTCATGTGGTAGGAGCCCACATTAATAAGTCTGATGAAAGGTCAGGGTTAATGGAACCATTTCATGCAGCCATGTCCTACGAGGCATTGTGTACCTGTAACAGCTGTTACACTTGTGGTACGCAACTGAGACAAAATTTCAGCTGGCTAGAGGCTATACAAGTAACAGACGTGAGTTTACAGTCTTAACATACAACACTATGAAAAAATAGGCGGGGGGGGAATAAACTTTCCCAAGAGCGCATATTCGGATACGGAATATGCACAGCGGCTCCCATACAACTGCCTCGTGTAGTGGGTCACAAGGATCAAAGTAACCTGAAGACCTTTAGACCTCTGGCATTTGACTTCTCTTGTATTACTCTCATACACAACAGCCTCACAGGCCACCATCAACAAAACACAAATTAGTTTTCTCAGTATCCATGCTCCTCGCATCCTTAGCTCCAAGATCTTGGAAGATTCTACTATGTGAAGCACAGATCTGTTCTTATTTACAGAAAAACAAGAGACTGAATGTAAAACAACATATTTAATACATCTGCAGAGCCTAAAGTACCAATATAATTCAGAGCAGCAAGATAGACACACACTTCTTAATTAAGTGGGTGATGTTCTAGTTAAAACAAAAAGACAACCCAGGGCCATAACTAAGATTAAGCACGCGCTCTTTCAAAGGAAGCTCCTACTGTCATCAATATAAAGCCTTTAAATCACAAAAAACAAACCATCTCATAGTCTGTATTCAACAGTAAGTAGAAAGTCAGGGCACAGACTGATTTGGATTAACACATTTTCAGTTATAACAAGTAATTTTACAGAGGATTAGTATCTTGATGGTCTGATCAATACTAGGCACTGCTGCTATTACAGATGAAGAGAAAATTACCCCTCCAGTAATAAAGTGTGTATGTCTTGGTTCTCCTTCATTTGCTGAGTCCATTACTGTAATGGTTTCAGCATTAGCAGCTGAGGCAATTTAAGCAGCAGGAATGTGATGAATTTAAAAGCAAGGAGCATTTGCCACTCATTCTTTTTTGTATTTTATTCTGCATATGCAAGGCTTCTACCTGACCATTTCCAACATACAAATCACGTGTTATGTGACTATCAACACTATTTCTTAATTATTGTCTCATTAATAATGGGAAGGGCCAATAATGCGATCACCACAAAAATTGCTGCTGGCATATTGGTTGCTGATTCTGCTAAAACCTGCATACCATTTACCTAAGCAGAAATATGACATGACAAGAAGCTTATTTAACTGCATCTAAGCTGTTTCATTAATTTTCCTAAATTCAGCTTCTAAAAGAATCTATTTAACCTGTCAATTAGAATATTTTACAGGTTTTTATATCTTGAGGCAGAACAGTAACAGGAAACAAGAAATTAATGTAATATTTGAACAAGCTCTGATAAGACAATGTTAAAGTTTATATACTTCATTGCATTGTACGGGTGACATTTTTCAGCATTAATCCTAAAATCATTCCCCTGCTCTTAGGTGCTCTTAGAATACTTGCCTATTTTCCCCTGAGTATTAATATGTTCAAGCACCCTATTTTATCTCGTAAATATAAATTATTTTCCAGCCAGCAAAAATGAGGACGATGCAGGAAATGAGACTTCTCATTGAAATCTCAGCCAAAGCACTGTATATTCCCTTTGCCTTCTTGTAAATAAAATACATGCAGAGCTTTGTGGTATTTAAAGCTTCGTATTTCCTTGCCACTTTGTCTAAGTTGTCTCACAAATGTGAAACTCCACATGAATACCTCTGTAAAAGCCCTTGTGAATATTCAGATATGTGCATATTGATGCATTTATTATTTGTATAGTAGTAACTTTATTGGATTGGGGTCCCAGCTGTGCTGGGAGCTGTACAAACAGAACAGTAATGTCTGTGGAATACATTCTCTGTAGTCAATTCTGGTTTCACAGTAATGTGAATTAGCATAAACAGCTACATGAGGTAATTGTGAACTAGGCTTAGTGGTCTATTCCAAAGGCCCATAAATGTAATCCTGTTAAAGTAAAAGAAAATAATATTCTAGACTAGTTGAGTATCTTTCACCAGGTTATGACATAGGATCTTAATATGCAAAAACTGGCAGGAGGAAGCATATAAAGGTAGTTACTAGAACTTGGCATCTGTCACACAGAAGCTTAATGAAGAAAAAAAACTTTGACTAAGTAAGTCTTGAAAACAGTCTTACATCAAGGATGAACGTTTTTAACTAACTGTGAATATTCATCAAGACAATAAAAGTTCTAAAAGCAAAACAGCTTTCTTCACAAGTTTAAAAGAAGAAAATAGTTTAAGTAAACTAGCAAATAAGAGGTTTATGTGGTACCTTTTCTTCACCCAGCCAAAGTTTCCTGCAAGCTAAAACACTGACCAACAGTGTAAAGAAAAAAAGAATCAAAATAACTAAAAAGAATCAAAATAACTAA
>Ga0181612_174434_pt1 | contig 14002 bp, 7 predicted proteins | sample HoacroProtozoa21_FD_119630 | JGI IMG/M metagenome (GOLD analysis project Ga0181612, IMG submission 119630) | Hoatzin crop microbial communities from Cojedes, Venezuel. Combined Assembly of Gp0051906, Gp0051904, Gp0051908
AATCAAAAAGTACAAATATTTTTAGGGGAGTCAGTGGAAATTGAACAAGACTGGGGTTTCCTCTTTGAAATGCTATTAAATATATACAAATCCTTGAATATATGATTAGTGTTCTATATACATGTATATATGCACTTAATTAAAATCGTCTTCAAAGGTCAGAGACCATTTAACAAAACGTGGTTTAAAACCATGACTTCACCAGCCAGTTAAATATTATACATGAAGCATAATTTGTGCATAAGTTACTATTAAGTGTAAAAAGTTTTAATTAACATGTGTTACACAGTGTAGCTTTCCTTCTACATGGGTATCTTAGCCTGTGTCTTCCATTCTGATCGCAGTATCCGGGCTTCTTTGTATAAAAACTTTATCCTTTACCAGTTTCCTGTTTGCAGTCTTGTATACTTCGAAATCATATCTAGTTTTATTTTATTGAACATGTAACTCTGCAGAAAATATAAAAGGAATGCTGTATTTAAATTATTGTTTCCTGTAGCAATCTTTTCAAGATGTTTCCACCGAAGTCATGAGAACGGTGTAGCCTGACGCATTTCCCTTCTTCATGGGTTCGCCGTGGATTCACACATATGTCAAACAGCTATCTGCATTTGTGTCTTGTGGCTCCTATTCCCTCCATACCACAAAGGTGCCTGAGCTCCAACAACCACCTCGTTTCCCCTCCATTACTTGCCCACAAAAAACAACGTCGCTGCATTCTCTGCACTACATTTGCTTCCTGCTTACCCACATGTTTTGGTAATGCTTCATGAAGAGAATTCCTTTGGTTCTCCCTTGTCAATTTATTTTGGAAAGAGAGTATTTTAAGATTAACATGGAAGGAGTATCCAAATAAGAACTAGCCAGAGGCACAAATACCACCACAGGAATACCAGTTCAACTTTAAATGTGAAAGATCAGATATGTGACAATATCTTTTATCCTGAAAAAAAGGAGAGAGAGAAAAAATCTTTGCTAAAAATTCTCCGCAGTGTCCTTTTGTCCATTTGAGATTAACATGCTCTTTGTGTTTCTCTCGTACTAAGACATCGCAGAGACTGGTGGAAGTTCAGGTATATTGATTCCACAAACAGCAATATGCTTCCACAGTACTAACTTAAACTGTGACTTTTCTCTAGAAAGACAGCCTCAGGAACTCTGCTGCCTTGTATTGATAGTTTCCACCTGGCACCTGTTGATTAATGGACTAATCTAAGCAAGACAATTATTAAAAAAATGCAAATATGTTGTACACTCGTGATAGAATAGTAATTCGTATAAGATGCTAAATGTTTTCCAGATTTTTGTTCAAAATGATGTCTGAATATTAATGTTTGATATTTTCCTGTTACACGAAGATAGAAGGTTCACCTAACTTCTTGTTTCCCCTCTGGTATTTTTGCTTGTCAAACTTTGGATAGTTCAGCTTAAAAACTTTAAAAACCAGGAGGCCTGAACATTTGTTCTTGACATTAATTCTGATGTTAGGTCAGTATTTTACACAGCTGTTCACACTTTATAAAAGCAAAAGTTCTGTTCTGGTAGGAACACTGCATTTTAAGCATACATTTTGCTGGAGATTTAGATGTGTGAATCAGTGCTTGGAAGATTTAAAGACATGAAATGTAACACAATAGCTCAAGTGAAAGGTGAAAGGTCACACAAAGCTTAAACTGTAGAAAAACAGAATTAAAATTTAGAAATAGTCTCCCAGAAATGAGATAAATAGAAATTAGTATGAAGAGAAAAACAATGGAAAATAGTTAATATGGAAATGTAATTTATACAGTGCAGATTTTGGATCCAGGAAGTGATTAGACTATGACTAATTTCTTCTTATGTATTAGTCCTATCCCTCTGCATCTAATGGCGTGCTTATCCTCATGACACTAGAGCACAGAAAGTCTGTCTGTTAGTTTTTCCTTTTATTTTTTTTTCTATAAAACAGATAGATCCACTAAATGTGATAGCAGTATTTTTAGACTTTGAAATTAGTCTTTTCTACTTGAGTAGCTGAGGATTTTTTTATACACAACAGCACAGTAAAAAAAGAATGTTTGAACTAAAAGAGAAGAGTCCAATAGACAAAACTGAAATTTTGCAATATAGAGAACATTTTTCTCTTTTTTTTTTTGCTATAATTGCATTTTTTCTTTCTAAAATTTGAAAGGGCATTTAAATATCTTTTAAAATACCACTGCATATTTTCCAGCCTCAAAAGTGGTAGTATTCATTGGAAAAATTACAAGAAAACCCTGAAGGGGATGAAACAAATTTTTAATATTTCTTCACCCATCTAATTTCCAGGATTTCTGAATTAAAATTTTATAGAATTGTGCTTATATTTCTTTCTCCTATTCTGTAACTTTCTTTTCTGATTATTCATCAGATTATTCTTCTGATTTCAAGTTAGTAATGCCACCTGATAGCAGGAATAGTGTGAACATTCACACATTAATATTTAAAATATTCTTTATTTCTTTGAGGAAATTGTAAATGTGAATAAAAAGGCTGTTTAGTTTTCTGGTTTTGGCTAGATGGTCACGGTAGCCATCCCAACGTAGCTGGGTCAGAGTGGATGACACTGCGGTTACATCACAAAGATAACAAAAATGCAGCCTGCAGAAATGCACTCTACGTGCAGCTACAACTGCATTTAACCATAGAACAGGGAAAAATTGATGCCAAGAGTGGCAACAGGTCTTGCATGGGAATCTGAGTGAGGTAATTTTACAGACTACTGTGGCTTGAGAAATAACAAAACTAAGGAAAGTGAACCACAATAAAATTGTAGTCGTACCTGGGTGCTAATGCGAAATAAAGAAATTCTTAAGGTGTGCTACATTTGACACAACAGCAGGGTTTTCTTGCAAAACTGCAGTGCTCTGAACTGTCAGATACCCTGTTGACTTCAGCAGACAACACGGCATATAATTTGGACCTTACACAAGTAAATTAAAACCACATTTCTTTTGTTTTCCACAGTCACTTTTGTTTTCTCCTCATTAGTTTTGCCTCTATTTTCAATCTGATGGAAATGGCTTTAATCACAGGAGGCCAGATCCTCACCCGTATCAGATTTGTGCTTAGCACAGCTGAAGATAACGAGTTTGGAAAAGTGGCTTTAATTTCTTTCAGCTCCCCACCCCCCTACCCTGAATGAGCCCAGGGTATGAGCAGTTAGATCAGTGCCGGGGCTTGGGATCGTCTTCTGGCTGGCCAAAAATCTGGGTCCTGTGTCCTTGGCATGCTCCTGGGCAAGGATGCTCTGTTAAGGGTCGTCTTTTGGGGCATGACCCAGCACTCACTGTAGGACGATCTTAATCCAACAGTGTGTGCAGTAAATCTGAGCAGTTATTCAACTGAGGAGCCTTCAATAGGTTTGTACATGTTTGTGGGTCCCATCTGCTGGGATTTTGGCCATCTCTTGTATGCTTTTGTGAGCCGAAGATCTTTTGCCAATGACAGTGGCAAAGAACAAGTTTCTAGCTAGAACAAATCATGAAGATACAGGCAAGGAATTTATGCGGTATGTCAATGCATAGAGCTGTGTTATGCACAATAGTGATACGCACTAAAAATACTAACTACTGTACCAAATTAAACCATCTACTTGGTCGGAAGCAAGCTCCTTGATAAAGCAGTTACTTTAAAAAGAACAACCAAAGCTCTTCGAAAGCAGTTTTTCTCCAGATATTTTTGTTGCTCTAGCAAAGCAAAATTTTAATAATACTGTTGGGGTTTAATGGAAGATAATTTGAAACTAGAAGGCAATTTTGAATGGAAAACTGTTTTGTGTTTTTTTCTCTTTACCTTTTTATGTGCAATAAAGAATGGTCAATCTGACAGGGAGAAGGAAACAGTACACAATTTCTTCTTTCCAGAGAGGAGGGATTGATGCCTCTTAAGTGTTTTTGTGGGGTATATTAAACCACATTTTTGGTGTGGCTACATGGCTGGTTTTTCCCTGAGAATATACAAAAATGTGTACTGCATAGGAAAGCACACACCCAAATACTGCATTTGGGATGCCTTTCAAACTCAGCTTTCCCTTTTGAATAGAGGAACGACCAGGCATTCATGAGAGGTTCCAACGTTGTGCTTTGTTGGGCAGCACAGCGGGGCTCCCCGTCTCTCCCTCGTCAAAGACTGGCCTCTTGTTCCCTGGAGACATCTTTCTCCCTTCTCCTGCTCCATCCCTTCCTCTCCCTCACTGCATCTTTCCACACGCATTTTTTGCATGTCCTCCCTCTTTATAGGTAAAAGGTAAGCACAATTTACCTGTGATCTATTTTTAGTTTCAGAGGTGTTACGCACTACAGCATGGTTCTGTTTTTCCAAGGCAAGGAGTAAGATTTAGGGGATGACTTTGTAAACTCTTGAGATTCTGCCTTTGGGTCTTTCCCTGGGTCATTTTCTGCAAATACATAATATGATTCAGGAACACCAGTTTGAAAGCCAGCATAGTGAAAAGAAGTTTCACAAAAACAAAAATAATTAGACATAAAAATGCAATGAGAGTAGAGAAAAGAAACAAAAAGAAAATAGCAAGATGGAGGAACTGTATAATAACTCATTACAGGAAAAAAAAAAAAGAATGTCACTGTTCAGAGCGGATATTTTTCTTCCACTCTCTCTCTCTGAAAACCAGCTCTGCGGGTTTTCCCAGACACTGCACCCCTTTGTGGAGCAACAACTTCTGATTCCAGATATCCTTAAACCAAGATACCGGTTCACTTCACTCGTAGCAAATGGTGACCAATCCAGTTGGTTCCAACTAGATGCAAATAACTTGCAAAACCTAAAAATTATTGTACCTATATGTGAATGCAGTCTCTGAAGATAGGTTTTCCAAAGCAAAATAGCGTGTACATTTAAGGGCAAGACAAGTGCACAGCAAGAAAGAATTTTCTAGATGACAGATAGTCCCTGTGCTGCATAAAGATCGGCGAGCTCTGGCTTGCTCCTGTGGCTGCACCCATCCCTGTAATCTTCGAGTCTGTCAGACAACTGTCCAGCAACTGATGTTTTTTCATCCACTTCAAAATTCCTTGCTTCAGCATCCCTGCCTGTAAGCCTCTCGAGGATACAAGTCACGGCTATATCCCTGTGAAGACAGCCACACAATAACCCTCCACCGGATGAGCAACAAACTGGAAAGGAATGATAGCGGAATTGGTATGTTAGATCTCAGTGAGTGAAGATGTACCTAAGCTGTTGTTCAATTTCCAGTCCACCAGTGGGCTAGTCTGCTGCTCTTGGAATTAACCACAAGTCAACATTAAGCAGACAACGCAAAAGAAAATGGACGGAATGTGTAGTGGGTGTAAATACTGCAAATATTTTATGTCTCTTGCAAGATGCAAACTTGCAGTGAACTGGGATATCCACTTGCTAGTTGCCTGTACCGCCTCAGATCTATGACTGTTACTCTAAGATAACTTACCTATATTTTTCTTCTAGTCTAACTTTAAAAAACACAGTGCAATAGTTAATTTCCAGTCACCTGGTTAACTGAACATTAGAAGATTTGCATAGTCTCATCTGATAGATAGTTAAACTTGTACTTGAAAGATTCTGAAATAAACTGTCATCTAGCAAGGATAATTAAGATATTTATGTGCACTTCATACTCTAACAGTTTCTCTGCAGTTTGGTGTGAGTTTCTTGTATGATGTAGCTTAAGCCCTCTCTCAAGAAAGTAAAATAAAACCCTCAAAAGCACATGGTCTACCAAAATCAAAGTATGAACATAGGTTTATATCATTATAACTCTATCTTCATAAATTCTTAAGTAAAAGAACTTTCCTGTACAGACAAATCTATTGTGCAAAAATTCAAACTTAAACTTTCTGTCTTATGTCATAAAACATAACTTTTTTCTTTAAGACTTGTCTTGTTTCTCAAAGAAATTGTAAGTTAGGCAAGTAATTCTTCCAGGTTTTCTGTTTTACATACAGCTTTGGGGTTATTATTACAACATGTGTTGATAGGTCATCCCTTTGGTCAGTTGAGTAATACAGTGAAGCAGCCAACACTAAAGACACTCAGTGATTTTCTAAAAGCAAAGGATGAAAACCTAAAATTCACTAATAAAAACAGTCAGCAAAGTGCCTACCTTAAGGTCTCAGGTCTTAGACTGAAATGGCATAGCAGAAAACAGACTTGGTGTGGTGGCTACACAACACTTTTCTGGAGTAAGATTGCTAAACGTGTAAAATACATCTGCCCAGCTTCTTCTTATGTGACATCTGGGCCTGAAATGAGGATCAATCTCTAGGATGAGCGCAAAATCTCTTAAACAGTATATGTAGAGCCTTGGTGTTGCAAACACGTTCCATATGTGTTCAAGTGTCTTCTTTAGGAATCATTCACACCATCATTCACAATGCCATCGACTCCAGAATTGGCTGTTCACATTCATCATGTAAATTGAGAGTGGTTCTAAATGGGGATGAATGGGAGCTACCCATAGCCAGTAAATATCATACCACCTCGAGATTCTTCTCTGCATTAATGGAAAATGCACAAATTTCTATTCTTATGTGGGAACACTTCACTTTTCAGCAGATGGCACTATATGGTACATCCTACTGTGCTTTGCACTTTGCTTAAAATACCCTTTTGCCAACTTGACTTGGAAAACATGTTAAGTGACACAGAAAATCTCTGGATGATCTGCAAAAACAGGAAACATTCTGACCGTGCTGAGGAAGAATAGCATGAGGTTCCCATCTCACCAGAGGCAGGAAATTCCAATCCACAAGAAGTATTTATTCCTCCATAAAAATACACTTTATGAATTTTTAGTGCACTGACTCTTTACAGAAGCTCTTGCTGTTGGCTAGAGTTGGACATAAGTAGGCAAGAATCACTTATTTGAATCCTCACTTGAAAAAAAAGGGGTTTCTTGAAAAAAGTTTACTCTTTCAGCCTTCGAATGAGATATTGCCACTTAAAACCAGCCATGGGTATTGGAGACTGGGATTTTGGAGACTAGCAAACCACTACCTGGAAGATGACTGTACACTGCCAAAGGGCATTTCTCAGCCAGTGTCAAGATCCTGGTTTGTGCTCTAGTTGAGTTCCGGATCTCACACACTGATATTTAAATAGTCAGTGGAAAACTTTCCCAACATGTACATAATTGCTTAGAATAGCAGCTGTGTAATAAAGGAGGTTAATTCCAGTAAAGGGACTTTGGATGCTACTCAGTGTGAGGAACTTGGCACAAGTTGTTAGAAAATCTCTAATTTATTCAAACACTCTTCGGGGCCATGAAGCAGCCTCCAATCTGAAGGAAGCAATGCCAGTAGAGGAACAATACTTCTGAGTCACCCCATGCTTTCTTCTCAGTTGTGCTTCTAGAAGGTGCATGGATGACAGGGACGTCCTCAGATGTGGTCCTCAAATGTTTTTCAAGTCACCACACCAAGCCTTGCCCTTGGTAGCTAAAACTGACTGTGAACCTAGATATGAAAAGACTAAACCTTAGTAATGTATTTGGGGGGTGGAAGAATGTTTCAGGTTTTTATCGTTCAGAGGGAACAGGAATGGTAAAAGGTGTTCAGAATTCTGGTTGTAAGTAAAAGATTGTCAAAACAGTTTTTGTTTAACTCCCATCCACTAAAATAACACCAAGCTTATATCTATTTGTTGTTCTTTCTCCGTTTCCCCCTCACTCTTTTACTATTAAAGAACTGGTGTTAATAAAACACATTTGTCACAGCTTTTGCCATTTCTTAAGTCCCTCGACCTCTTGGCTGAATAGTTGCAAACAGATTTGAGAAGAAAAGTAATAGCACCATAATTTTGCCAGAAGTTATAGCTCCTATCGTGACTCTGAACCTGTGAAATTTTTGAAAGGGAAAGAATGTGTGCTGGCAATAACACTTCGTCTGTGTTTCAAGAGCAGAGTTGAAACCAGCCCCCTCCAAGGGCTGCAGGCAGAGATCATGAAAAGGATGGTCTCCATAAGCAAAACTCTGCAGTCCTTCTTGTCGCCTCCTTCCTATCCGAACGTACAGAAGTGGATTTCAAAATTAGATTCTGCATAAGTAACTTACAGAGCTCTCATCTAATCTGCTGGCTTGTACACTTCACAACAGCTTAGGGTCTGGCCTCTACTTTTGTGCAGTCTTTTTTTTTTTTTTTTTTGGAGTGACTTCTGCCTTCCTGAAAGCGTGAAAAAGTATTTATACATGTACATTTTACTTTTATATATATACACACATAGCATACGTATATAAAGAATCCTTCTCCCTGCTTATACCCACAGTACACACAATTGTACACCAGAGCAGGTGTTGCAGTATTATTTTGATAGTAAATGTAACACATACAAATGTCATTATTCCACTTGGTATTTCTGGAGGAACAGGATGCGCATTTTCCCAGGGACAGGCAAAAAGTGCTGGATGAACATGGTAAAACTTTCAGCTGTTCTTCAGTAACTGCGCTTTCATTTCTCAGAAAGTACATCTCAGCTGACAGGGATCTAGCAGTATCCCTTGTTGTTCTGTATATAAAGGCCTTAAGCTTACCATAATTTTTTTTATTCCTTCTGGAGGAAAAATACAGGTTAGATTCATTCTGCTCCTGTAACACCAGTGAGATCCGTAGGTGCACTCTCACCATCACAGCACTGGCATGCCTGGGGCCAGGGCTCTTCAGAGCGCAGGCTCTCCAGCTTGGACAACAAAGCATAACCCACACAAGTTTCCCAGTACGTGTTGATCAGCAAGGGACTCACAGAATTGGACAGCAGTCAAATCTCAGACTATGCAAATACAGAAAAGGAAACCCAAGTGCTCACTGCAGTAACCTGGACTGAAATTGTCAGAATACCACAAACTAGGACTTTAATTCAATTTTTATCAGTCCCAATCCAATCCCAGAAGGATGAGATAAATTACTATTTTTGCAGCTCTATGGTCATTAAACCCAAATGATGTAGAATGAAGGGTTATAAATACTGTACATGAGCTAATTCATTGGTAATCTGCTCTCTTTTAGCCCAGTTCTGTATCGTTGAAGCATCATTCTCCACGGTGTTACTACTGTTACAGATAATGTAAACAAAAAAGACTGTTCTTCAAAGGCGTTGCTGTTATACAGTGAATGACATGTACTTCTGCACTGTGTACACTGCCTGTCAGTGCTCTGCAGAGCAGCAGGTACGGTGTGCACTATGGCATTTTGAAACGAGTGCCTTCTTTTGGCCAATATTGTCAATTATATATGAATGGCACAGATCTATGAGTAATTAAACATCTGTTTGTATAAACATAGTGAAAGTAAATTTAATGCAGCACAAAGGTCTATCTGCAAAATACATAAGCCTTTGCGTGAAGGTACATATGTTGGGATTGTCTGTGACCTATTTACAGATGTAGTTGCTTGCTTTTGCAATGGCACTAATTTCCCCTTTATATAATACAGTGAGTGAGCACAATTCTAAGGCACGTCTTTGTACTCGTATTTGAAAACATAGTCTAAAATACCAGTGTGTGAGCTTTACATTAAAATGCACATTTCCAAGCATTAAAGTAAATGAAACAGTGTTCACAAAATACTGATTTATTTTAATCGTTAATAGTTAAAATTCCCTTCCTCTTTCTCATGATCCTCTGTTCACTTGTAAGTAATATAAGATACTTATTTTAAAGAAACCAAATCTATGCTTGTTGACTAATATAATTTGATTCTTCCTGATCCTGTAAAATTTTTTTCTAATAATCACTTTTTGCATATTTTCTAAAACTAACTTTACATTTTAACTAGACATGGGTTTAATCCTCGGGAAGGCTCCATGTGGTGTATGCTACCAAGCTGTGCTCTATTGAATTTCTGTGAGCATGGCAACTTCCATGGAGAGATTTATCTGACAACCCTGTAAAAATATGCTGAGCTCTTGTTGACTGGACTTTTTTCAAATAGCCATAGGGACATTCTCTACTGTTTCTTGAGCAGCTACTGTTCAATGCAGGATAAGAAATTAAATTAGTTTCATATTAGATAAGCCATGTATAGACAAATAAGACAAGTTTTATTAAAAGTTACAAAGCAGCCGATAAAAAACTAATGGTATGACAATTTTTTATGCCACTGAAACCACTACAGGAATCTTTCATTTCATTTTTAATCACTATTTGATAGGCCTATGTAACTTGTAGAACCCATAGAGAGACCGCACCTACCTGCTAGTCTGTAAAGCAGGGCCAATCTGTAGCAATATTGCATTTAACTGGGACATTTAATCCCAGCACTCTGGATTTTAATGATGGACCTCCCTGTAGAAAACAGCTTTGCTTTGTTCATCAACCCTTCAAGCAGGCACTCAGTCTGGTTACTGTGGTGTGGGTGCCCTCTCAACCAAGTCCTGAGATGTGGGAGCAGTGAGGAGTAATCCAGCAATACCCTGGAGCACTCACAGGGTGAAATAAATTAATTTTCACTATGCCACCAAATCTCATTTTTTATCAAGTCAAAGAGGAAACACGTCTGGTTATTTAACTCAATGCTCAACGTTGCTGGACAAGCAGGAAGACAAAGATTACTCTGAGCAAGTGTGCACTACAGCCACAATTAACCCATACAGGAACAGTATTACTGCAATTAGACTTCTAATATTACCTCAAGCCAGTTTGCCAATTTGAGTATCTCTAGATTATGCTGCAAACGCTTCTAACTACAATGTGGACATGTCCCTAGAGCTACCGTGTATTAATGTATCCCTCTGCACAGCAACGGACTTCACAGCCTCTCTCCAAGTCATTTAGACTATAACTAGAGGTTATTTATTCAGATTAGTTACCAATGACCTTAATTTAACCCTTATTTTAAACATATTTACCATTAAACATCAACAATTCAATTAACTAAGAATTCCAAAGCAACTGTAAGATGAACAAATCCAGGAGAGTTCTGAAGCTCTTTCACTACCACTATCCATTGCCTCAAAGAAAAAAATATGCAAATAAAGGCCACAATTGGTCTGCTACAAAGATAAGCAAGCAACAAAGGTATTGTTTCTAACCACCGAGGAAAACGACCTGTTTGCTTTCTTAGTTTCATTTTCCCTGTGTAACTTTCCTAGTAGTTGTGTTGCCTCATGACTTAATTTCTACAGGCACAGACACTTTTACTGAAGGATTACAAATTAACCTTGTGCAGAAAGCACTATTTTCCTGTATTTAAATCACTTACTAACCAACAACGACACAGAATTAAAATTTCTGTTTTAAACATCTGTGTTTTCAGGCTTTGTGGGGATAAGGACAACCTTCCAACCCAAACAGAAAGTGAAGAAAAAAATGGCCTTCACTACCAACAGTTACGTAGAGAGAACCTGAAATCCTGTCTATGAAAAGGCTGCTAACTCTGAAGCTTAAAGATGAATATTTAAATACCAAGATTAACCATTTTAGCTGAAATACTCAACTACGTTCTTCTCCACTGATGCTGAATTTAATAGGAGCCGGAAATTTAATTAGTGCCTGCTGTAGCTACATCAATTGATGAAAGCGATTATATGGTTTGTTTACTTGTGACAAGATGGAACTGGGACTGGTGATTGAGGAGGTCCCGTCTACTTCTGTGTTCCTTAATATCAACAAATGTGTATGTTTATATGGTGGCTGTAATGTACTGAGACACCAGTAATAGGATGGTGTTTCTAACATGCATATGATACATGCGAGACACGAGAGAAGGTGGTTGCTGACAAAGTGAGAAAATAATGTCCCCAAATGTTATGTTTGTTCTACATACTCCTATGCAGCCACCGAAAGATGATAGTGTAGCTCTACGCTGGAGCTGAAGGCATCAGTCATCTCAGTTTTAAATCCCAAACTCTCTTGTCTCTTTTCAGTCAGCAGAAGTCTCAACTTTCTCCCACACTGCTGTGACATTTCTGAATCTTCACCCCTAGCAACTCCTATTTTGTAGCCTCACAAGTCTCTGTTGCATAATTCTTTCACTCATTGTCACTTTTCCGTTAATGAAAATCTTAGAAAGCTTAATTCATTTGAATTTGCTACAGAATTTAAAGCTAGCGTGACTCAGAAAGCTGTGGGCATTGCTGCACTATTTAAATCCTACATACAGTGAAGTACACGGTGTTTTGGTTACAAGAAAGCAGCCCGATATTGACTCCTGTATAGCTTAATTTCATGTTTAGCTCTCTTGCTGACGATACACAGAAAGTCCCTAGCCTGTCATCACATTGCTGGCTTTGAGTCCACGTAACAGGAGCTCCGAAATGATGGTCAACATGTAGTTTATGAGATGCCAGCCACTTCAACTCACTAGATGGCCTGACAGGACATCATTCTGTCATTGGTGACATTCATGCTGGCAGCCTGAGTATCACCATTTCCCTGGTAGGAAAAAAATGAAAGAGAAAAAAAGTAGAGGAAAAAACATAGAGGAAAAAAAAAGGAATCTCTTTCATTTACTTTCTGCTTCCAGTGTATTGCAAAATAGGCTGAAGGCACTGTTGAAGCTCTGGTGGAGGAGCAGACTTTAACATAACTCTGAACCACACAGTTTCCACGCAGAGTATGGATTTTATTAGCTCTGTTCTCGTTGCTCTTTAGAGTTCGAGGCTGGCCGATGCTAAACAAGCAAAAGCAAGCTAAAGGACGATTTTTTTTCTGAAGCCAGCAGATGATGTTGCATGTGTTTCAAGATGATATATTACTAGATGCTTTTAAAAATGCAGCTGTCTCCATTCACACAACTATGGCTCTATTATATCCGGAAGTTCTAAAGAAATATGAGGTATGATAATAAAAATAAAATAATTGTGCTAAAAAAATTTATATATAAGTGATTTCCTTACAACCTCTCTTCTACAGTTTTTAAATTTCCTCCTGGTTTTCTTTCTCCCCCAGGTCTTTTTTTTTGGCATGTTTTCATATCAAGAATATTTAAATAATTCAAGGAAAAAATCTAAATGTCTCAATGAAATTAGCTCTGCTGAATTCAGATCAATACTAAAAAAACTCACCACCAACTGGGAAGACATCAGGTCTAGGGAATTTGAACTGATACATTTCAGTGAAACCCATGACTAAAAAGATGTCTGTTCTTAGCAGTATCCCCCTTTTTAGATTCAATCATTCAAAACAAATTTTACATACTTTTCATGTGTATTTCAGTGCCTTCCATAGACAGAAATAGATAATGGATGAAACCACCGTCTGATGAATATTGTCCATAGATTATCACAAGAAACTGACTTGAATTAAAATGATGTTTGTACATGAAGACTTTTTCATTTCAGAGCATATTCTGTGTGATAAAAAGAATCTGTGTATTTAGTGCTGAGGCTCAGAGACAAGAAAGCCCAGCATGAACAGAGTGTTGAAAGTTCGTGGGCCTTGAGTTTCTTGCCCTGTATAAAAGCCTAAAGCACATTGATTCTGCCCAAAATTGCCACGTCCTCTGACTGCTTTCTCCATTTGGAACCACTCCAACCAGTACGTCTATGAGGATCTATTCCTCCCTCAAATAATCGAACTTCATTTTTGCACAGCCCAAGAAGTAAGGTGCGACACCCAGAGCCAGCTCAAGGGATCAGGCAAATTGGTCATGTCAGGCGTATCACGTTTGGGTAGAAGCAAGCTGGAAAGGTCAGTCTTCAGGTTCGTGGGCGAGCAAGGGTGGAGGAAAGGGGGTCAGGGGAGCTCTTGGTCAAGGCCCATAGGGTGCAGTGTCTGCTTGCACAGACTTCAGCAAACTTTCTTTGAAAAGGTGAGGTAGGTTTGGGGAAGGTAAGTAGGAGAACCCCCCAGGGTGGGAACCAAAGGACAGCCGAAGAGCCGTAGAGGCTCTCCTTCCGAAGTCACTGACAAACAGAGATGCCTCCTAGTCTACAGCCCTTGAGGCAGGGTTTTTCTCCAGCTATGTGGTATTTGCTCCCTGGAGACCAGAGTTTGTGGTTCTTATCTCTACTGTCAACTGAAAAGTGGCTGCCCTCACTCTCAGCATAACCCAA
>Ga0181612_174834_pt1 | contig 14000 bp, 3 predicted proteins | sample HoacroProtozoa21_FD_119630 | JGI IMG/M metagenome (GOLD analysis project Ga0181612, IMG submission 119630) | Hoatzin crop microbial communities from Cojedes, Venezuel. Combined Assembly of Gp0051906, Gp0051904, Gp0051908
CCACCAGCCCCAGTACCGACACCTGAGGCACACCATTTCTCACTGTTCTCCACCTGGACATCGAGCCATTGATTGCAACAGATCATCCATCAAGAACTCCTGGGTGATGTAGGTAATGGGGTAATAGATTAATCTGTCCTAATACAGGCATTTAAAGAACTCTCTCTATGGTCCATAGAGGGAAAGAAGGGGATCCAGTGAATGGTTCATTTCTTCCTAAGTTTTAAACAGATCACATGTATCACCCTCTAGCGAAACCTCTTTCTTTCATTAACTATCATGGGAATATGGGATGATTGTCTGCTTCTTTAATATCTAGAATGGGGTGAGAGAAACTCATACCTTGGGACTCGTTCCTACTCAAACAAATTACCTTAGCAGTAAGGTTGTCTTTTATTTTTTGCCCACGAAAGAAACTAATTTTCAACTCTGAAGTTGGAACCAGTCTGTAGACCCATCATTCCTTACAACATTTCTCTACAAATCTCAGTAAATTACAAATAGTGATTACTGAACAAAAGAATTGTAATGAAAACTAGAAGGTAGAACCAAAAATTAAGACAGGATTTTATATCAAGTTAGGATGTTACAGTTTGGATGGGTGGACAACCAGATGGGTGAAAAACTAATTCCAAGTTTGGTCTCAGAGGACAGTGGCTAATGGGTTATTTTCTGCCTGGAAATTGGTAATGAGTGGTGTATTGCAAGAATCTGCCCTGGGATCTGTGTTGCTATAGACTCTATCAGTGACCTGGAGGAGGCATCAGAGTGCACTCTCATCAAGTCTGTTGGTGACACCAAACTGTGGAGGAGCAGTCGAGATGCTCAAGGGCAGGGCTACCCTCCAGAGGAACCTAGATATGCTGGAAGAATAGACTACCAGGAATCAAGAAATTCACGGAGGACACATGCATATTCCTGTACCTAGCAAGGAAGAATCCCTTGCAATGATACAGGCTAGGGACCAAGAGCTGGGGAGCAGCTCTGTGGAAAGGGACCCTGGGGTCTGCTGGACAACAAACTGAGCATGAGCCAGCAGCGCCCTGGCAGCAAAGAGGTGCAAAAGCCTCTCGGGCTGCATTAACAGGGTTAAAACCAGTACATTGAAGGAAGGGATTATCCCCTCTACTTGGCTCTCATCAGACCACATCTAGAGTACTGTATCTAGTTTTCATGCCCCCAGTACAAGACAGTCAGCAGTATCTGGAATGCGTTTAGCAGATGGCCACCATGATGGCTCAGAATTGGAGCACTTGCCCTGTGAGAAGAGGCTGAGGGAGAGGGATTGTCCAGCCTGGAGAACAGATGACTTTGGGGGAACTGAATTGCAGCATCTAGTACCTATGAGAGGCTACTAAGAAGGTGGAATCAGACTTTTCCAACAGTGTGCAGTGGGAGAATGACACAAAAAAGGGTATAAATTGAAACAGAAGAGATTCAGGTAGAACTAAGGAGAAACTTTTTTCCCCATGACAACAGTCAGACATTGGAAGAAGTTACTCAGAGAGATGGTGCTGTCTCTCTCCATCCCTAAGGGTCTTCAAAACCCAGCTGAAGGCTGGACTTCCTGAGGTTCTTTATAACCTGAATAAATCTATAAGCAGTATCCTTTTCTGAATAACTATGACCAGAAAAAAAGCTATATCTGGTGGTCAAATTTTTGGTTAGTTAATCCCTACTCAGGCACGTCATGAATTTATGAAACTCTATAAGCTTATCAGGTTCTACCTGAAAAGGTGCTAATAGTCCTATCAAAAGGCTGTTCCAGAACATCCCTGCTTTAATAGTCAGAAATTTCTTTCTAACTTGTAGCCTAAATTTAGTAAATTTTTTTGTGCTCTTATTTTGTGCCAACTTAGTATTTAAATGACTCTTGTCCCTGCCCGGTATTTTTCTGCTTGGTGTATTTATAGGCAGTAGTCATGTTACTCTCACATTTCACTGTATTAGGCTAGAGAAAACAGGCTCTTACATAGTGCTCTCAGAAGAAATGTTCTTCATTCCCTTCTTCATGATAGCTGCTTATTTCAGTACCTTTCCCATTCATTCTTCTTGAAGTGGCCAGGATTGGGCACTGCTGTGTGTGTTCCTGGGAAGCTTTCAGAGGTACAGGATGACATGTGCTACCTTCTCAGACAGCCACTCTTTTCCTGCTTGAACAGTGGCTTACAGTTTCATACAGATATCTTTTAATACTAGGTGAAACTAATCAGAGTTTGGCTCCCCTAACTTACCTTATTGCTTAGCCTTGTGTGCTGCATTAACAAAGGAATGCTTGAAACTATATGTGGAGCCTTAAGGCCTGTCTCACATCAATTTGGATGCGCCAATATTTACTTGTTCAGCATATGAGCTTACAAAAGAAATAAACCATCTTCTAAATGTGTCATCTCACAACAGAGAAGCAGTCAATATTTGGAGTGTTTTCATCTGTGTTGAAAAAGGCAGGTTTGCTCCAAAGTCAGCAGTAGCTGGCAAAGAAAATTACTGATGGCACTCACAAATCAGCAGGCATCCAGATTTTTTGACCTCCTCAGTAAGTTTTGACAATCTGGCATACCTTTGAATAATGAAACACCTATTATGCAAGAATGACAAGCCCAGTGACGAAAACTCTTATGACACAAGTCCCAGTTAGCAGTATTTTTTATTGCACTGGCAAAATGCTAGCATATAAAGTCCCTTCTCCTCTTAAAAATGTGTAAGAACAAGATAAATTATTCATGTAGAACTTATCTGAATTGCTTCTGATTCAGTTCTTTAAAGCCTGAAAAGCACATCTGGACATGCATCAGTAAATAAACAGGCTAGGCTTCCCTTGAAACAGCTTGTACTTTGGAAATAACTGCATAATTTGAGTTCAGGATGACCCTGGTATTTAGCTGAATAGCGTTAAAGCATCCCATCAACAGGAGTTAAAAGATCCAAGCTGAGATCAATTTGCTGACCTGGTGAAAACTGGGATTTGCAGTGCTGATTTCCTGCAATGGCAACAGCCTTATCCGGTTAATTGCATAAATGAATTTATTGGTTATCCGCTTTAGTATTTGTGTTGGTCTTAAAAATTCTCAAAATTGGAACATTTGAAAGCCATTCTGGAAAAAATACTAGCTTGCAGTATTCAAGCATGTCAGCATACCTAGATTCATATCAGTATGTCCAACAACCTAGGATACCAATGGAAAATGTAATCATTATAATCCTACAGCACTCAGATATGTTTTGTATATGTAAAGTTTAGATTGTTTGCACTGCAGGTTTAAAGAAGGCAAACAAAGAAACTGAGGTGACACTAAAAATAACAAGAACTTACATCTGCTTTGACAGCTAATTTGAAATTTTTAACATTAACTTACCTAAATTCTTTTTTATATGCAAAAAGAGGAAATGAGGAAGTCACCTTTTCAATTTTGTCTGGAATAAATATTAACATAGCTTAGAAGAAATAGAGTGATTTTTCTGTATGCCATGTTTTTTCGCCAAAATTGTGCACTATAAGGCTGTTTGAATTTTAAATAAAAATAAAAACTAAGGTCTTAAATATAGTTTAGTTAGTATTATTGTAATGTACATTAACGGCCAGTACAGCCCTAACGTGATGCAGAAATTCTGCATGGGTTGCTAAATTCAGAATATTGGTTCTGAAAGTTCTTGCTCTGTTGTCATTTTGCTGTGATGATCCTCGTTCTTTAATTTCCTCAGCACTTAGCATTGCATTTTCATACAGGCACAGAATAGCCTAAATCTTGCAGTACTACTTCATACCGGAGCCTTGGTGGAAAGGATGGACTAGATTAATCTCACCATAACTCTAAAGTCAGTGTTAAGTTGCTGGCTCACGTGCATGTAGAGTCGTCTGAGGTGTCCTGAGATATCCAATGCATACATACAGTACTGGGGGGACAACTGTGCCTTCCTGGAACAGCACAGGGAAACCAAGAAGGGTGTTGTAGGACATATGAACTGACACTACATGCTTTTGTGCAGAATAATGTGTAGACATTAGGTCTTGTTCAGATTGTAGGGGTGACTTACACTCTCTGAAGCAGCAGATGAAAGCCATGTAGGACACCTCACACTGTCTAACGTGGTCCTAGAACCACAAGTTTAAACAACTGAATACTCCCTTAGTTTCCTAAATATGGGCATCTAGTGCTATTTACTGTACCACAAGGTGTCCTACCTGGCCTCCACCCACCACTTGGGAAGGACATGGGTTTTTTACCTAAGTCCGGTGTCACAGTGTCAGGCCAATGAGGTTGTCCCAGACATCCTATGAAATCTCAAATAACTTTGGCTACTTCTGTTCAAGTAGCCAGGTCAAGCCCAAAATGAGGGACACTGTGCAGTTAATGTTTAATCTGAGATCAACACTGAACTGTGTGCATCTATATGTGTGTCAACCTGTGAGCTGAATATCTGTTATTGGTCTATAATTACAATTAAAGGAAGTCTATGAGTCAATAAGGAAATCTAAAGCATAGAGAACTATTTGGCTGACCACAGGTAAGGACTACTCAGCTGCTCACGTCAATGGCTAGTGCCTTTTGAAATATTCTGGGACAGAAGAGACATCTACATGGGGCTGGGAGATTTGACACAGGGTGTATGGGTGATCCATGCCTTTATGGTGTAAGTTGAATTCCTTGTGGGATAGCATATTGTATTTGGTGTTGCAGTTAGCAGCTCGTTACCATGCTCAACGACAATGTCCAAGCTGGTGATTTTAAGCTCTTTGCACATTCAATGGGGAGAAAGTGAGACTTGTAGGGCCTGATATGGCTAATTTAGGTATCTCCTGAGACAAGATGAATTGCGTTCTGAAGGTGACAATTGGTATGAAAGGACTTTAGGCAACTAGTTTACTGGAATGTATCTGCATTATAGACATGTATATTTCACCAGATGAATCTTGCAGGTGTTTGAAAAGCTCCATCTGACAGTTCTCAAGCTCTCCTGAGAACTTTTAAGATGGTGGTGGCTGTGTCACTCCCACAGCTCCCTTGTCTTCCTTCAAAACCCTTTCAGTCTAACGAACAGAGTGAAGTTCTCAGCTGAGCTTGGCATGAGACAACTTGCACCTGTAACTCCTACACCCTGAGCAGATGCCTACCCTAGCTTTTGATACACAGGCAATCTAGGTTGGCATGCAGAACTTCTAGATCCAGCAGAAAAATACATCAACACCGCAAATTGTAATCAGATATGGTTCCAAGCACTGCAGCCTCTATTGTGCATAGATTTTCTCTAGATTCTTTTTTTCCATAAAACCAGATACAGTAGTCAATAAAATGAGGCTATTTCTGTTTGTTAGAACGAACTGATGTATTCATAACACTATTTTGATACATTTTCTTTCAAACCAGTCAGACTAAGAGACATTCTCAGAACATATACATCATGAGCAAGGCAAATAATTTCAACACTGATTTAGAATCATTGAGCTGTGTTTGTGCAAGCTAAAGTGCAATTTGCTTTCTTGTCTCTATTCAGCAATTTATGAGGCTGCTTCAAGACACCAATCGATAGCGGAATAGGCACTCTTCAGGACTGGCAGTTTAGTTTAGCTCATTGTACTATGATCCAGCATATGTGTTATACACATATAGAAATATATATATATTGTTTAAAAATAAAGGAAGAAATTTCAAGAGGATTGCAAAATATACAAGGTTATAGTCAACAGTTTAATAGACAAATCAACATTTGCAGCTGCTCTACATTTATTAGATGTTATTTCCATCAAAATTTCATTGTCTGAAAAATTGCCAGGGTACAGCCAAAGGTAAAGCAAGCTTTTGCCGCTCATAAAAGTGTTCTAATGTGCATTTTACAAAATGGTAGCATTATAGTGCTACCATTTTGTGAGTACACTAGTCTGACTCTTCTTAAATATTGTAGATATGGGCTGTTAGAAGACAGGTAGTAAGCTATCTTACCTGTTTTTGAGAGGGGAGGGACACTTTTTTATATCTACTCATGTAATTTTCTTTGGTTTCTATTAGACGTAAAGAGGAACTAGAGTGTTTAAATTTACATTTTTGAAATGCTGAGAGTTTGTGAGCATTTATAACCAGATGTAATGGAATTAGAAATTTACTGACTGTTAGAGTAGCATTAGGATACAGGTTTTTGCAATGTGACACCGTTAGCTCAGCAGAATAGCTAACACCTTATTTTCTTTTTAAATTTGCTTGCATTTCCCCTTCTTTTCTAAAAACAAAGAGTGAGTCTGAACCAGTTGTAGGTGTCAAAGAGTAGAAGACAGTTCTAGCAAGTTTAACAGAGAGACTTCCCTCTGAGCTTTTAAGATTTGTCCTCATCCTCATCATCTCTTTAGCTGTCAGCATTAGGCAGACCAGCACTGAGCATAACTATTGTCAGTGTCTGTAGTTGCTATACTGTTTGCTGGAATCCACCCTTAACATGAAGTCTCTATAGCTAAACAATGTTTACCTTCTAATTAAGAAGCTGAATTATGTTATGAATGTTGGGAAGACATTTGCAAGATGCAGGACTTTCACTTGAATATTCATGGTTCAGTATACACTGTGATGGGCTGACCTTGGCCAGCTGCCAGTTGCCCACCCAGCCACTCTCTCATTCCCCCTCCTCAACAGCGCAGGGGGAGAAAACACAGTGAAAGAGCTCATGGGTTGAGATAAACACAGCGAGATCACTTACAGGTTACTGCCATGAGCAAAGCAGACTCAAACTACAGAAAATTAATTAATTGCCAATTAAAATAGATTTGGATAGAGAGAAACAAAGACAAAAACAAGCACACCTCCCCGACCCTTCTTCCCAGGTTCAACTCCACTCCTCCACCTCCTTCTTCTCTTACCTTGATGTCTTCAGAGCCATTTCTCATGCTTTTTTCTTCACTCCTTTCTCTCACAACCACTGTGCAGCACTTTTTAACTTTTCTTAATTACACTTTACCACAGGTGCTGTCATCTTGGCTGACAGGCTCAGCTGTGTCCTGCAGTAGGTCCATTTTGAAACTGACTGGGACTGGCTGCATCTGGCTCATGGCAGTCCCAGCCTCTGCTCACAGAGGTTGTGCTGCAGCTCCTGCTGCCAGCACTTGGACATGGACACATAGTTCATACACAGGTAAACATTAAGGAAAAATATGAATTAAAAAGGTGCCGAAAGAATCATCAGGTGCAGCCTCAGCGTAGCTTGCAGGAGCCAAAAGTAGATCTGATTTATGCCAGTTTAATCTATCCTCAAAAGATTAATGGAACCTGTTTTGCTCTAGGAACTTTTATTCGATGGCTATACAAGGCCTTTGAAGGAAAGCATCTCTTGGCTCTTTACCTTGCAGATTTCCAGACTGGACATGTTCTCATCAAGGCTTTAGAGATATTTGCACTATCTATCTCAGCTGCTTGCACATTTCCAGGTAGTCATACTGAGGTTCTGAAACCTCTTTCCAAAACAAAGCAAGAAGTGGGTGATAAATATTTGAAGAAATTCTGTTTCCTGCAGAGAGGAAATCAGGGGTACCATGCTCAATACAGGTTTTAAAAGTTTTCTTGAAAAAACCCTGTTTAATTTCAGCTCTAATCAGAAATGAGGATTGATACTTCAGTTTGTTTGGCATATCTTAGCCTATTATCTGTTACATTTTATTTTGTCTTAATAGTCAAAGGACTATAAAACCACTCAGACATGCTTGGACAGAAATTAGAACTACGAGCATTCTGGGAAATCTAAACATTTAATTCCTTCAGTTTATAAAGGTCAAAATATAGAATAATTTATTCAAAATTAATGAATATTATGAATTGGGAAAACAAGATCAGTGGAACGTAAAACAAGACAGTGTCCAAACACTAAACTTCATATTGGTACTGCAATACACTCATAAAATTTTTTAGTAAATCGTGTGTCCAGACCCTTGAAAAATGTTCTAATGAACCGTTGGAGGACAAAAAAACAAGTTGCTGAGTTATACGGAATTTCTCATGACCTTAATATCTCTTTAGCACTCATACATACATTTAGAACTGTAACATCCGTGTTTTAAAATAATTAGAAACATATGCCATTTATAATACAATAAGGATTTATTTCATAAGAGCATTTAATTTCATGAGCAAATACAGTGTAGCACAAATGGAAGTTTTGGGGTGGGATCAAACAGCAGCTGTAAACCTTTCCAAGTAGCTGCGGCTCCATTCAGAGCTTCGTGGAACATGAGCCACAGCCTGCAATTTGAGCCTCTCCCACAGCAGAGAAGGAAAAGAACATCCTGGTACTGGAGTCTGAGATAAAAGAGACATTAGGATAGATATAGAGAGCAATTACACACATCAGTGACATTATTCTTTGTGCATGGGATACTTGGGGTCAAAGGTTACAGACAAAATCACTCATTCTTCCGAATCTCTGCTGAATATACGTATAATTCTCTGTGATTTTCTGTATGGAGTAGTGTACACAACTGCTTAAAATAGGCTGAGGTTTGATCCAGTGTCCTCCTTAAGGGCTACACCTATTTTCTTAGCTCTCAAAGTTTGTTTGTGTGTGTGTTACATGCATTGCTGCTTCTGGCTTTTTAGCAAAACTGATAAAAATTACACAGAAATCTACCAAACGTGGAAGTTTCTTCACAATAACTGCTTCTAACAAACATTAGCAGTGTCTAGTTGAGAAGCTCATGGCAGTCATCTCCTAGACCAGATCTACTCCTCCCAAATCCCAGAAAAGTTTATAATCCACAAAGTATTAAACAACAGTACAGACTGACTTCATTTCAGATTTACCTAACTCTATAAGGCTTTCCAACAGTTTTCCTAAATGCTTATGTTTAGGTGCCCACGCATGCTCAGAAGTACTCTGTTGCAGGAAGGCAGCTTCCTATCTCCCACATACCTTCGCAATCATAGTTTGAAGTACAACATTGTATGAAGTCTCCTTAGCTACCTTGAAAAAAAAGTTGTATTATGTACCTGTTGTCTAGCTTTTCTGGAATGTCCTTAATTAGGGCACACACTGAGATTATAGAGTCTTCACAGTTTATTTATCCCTGTGATATATTCTAGGTCAAAGCAGTATTCATTCCTTTTGAAAGTTTCTTAACTCTTTGGTTAAAGCCCTTTAAAGATATCTCTACATCTACTAACAGGTTATGGGACCAGTTGGAGAAGTGGAAACAAGAAACCATGGCCAGTCTGCAGTCAGATTACTCATCCTCAAAACCCTGGATAATTTGTAGACCCTGGGGACACTGGGTAGAGGAAATGGACACTGTCTCTTTCTAAAAGTGTTTGTTTCATGGATGAATATGTATACAATCCAGTATATGAGATGTTGTAGCATCCAGATTCCCATCTTTGGCACCTTGTAGATAAGAGCCTGTTCCACTCAGAGCTCTTCGGTACCTGCTGCAGGAAGGCCAGTTTCAGTAGTGAGGATGGAGAAACTTTCCTCTCATGGAAATCCTTGCATCTGTGATAAAAACATGGAAGGTATATTGCTTCTATATAAAGTCACTGGGAACAGGCTATAGGTAGGTTAGATCTACTTTAGCGATAGTATAACTCCAAGCAATTGTATCTGTAGAAGAAAACAGGCGATGCTGAGGTTCCAACATCCACCCCCACATGTTTCACGATTTCTTACTTAGGCTTACCTCTACTTTTGCTTCACAGACTGGATGCTCATTAGTGGTTGGGTTTCATTAAGTTCACTCCAGGAGCATGCCATTTGTCTTAGTTTCCTCCACATGGAATCCAGGCAGCACTCTTGAAGTCCGCTGTGCCACGCAACCCATGCACAGTAAATGGGGGTGACTGAGAGATTTTCTTCAAACACATACTCCTGGTCTATCTAAAATTCTAGCTAATGTAACATTTTAATCACTTGTGAGGAACTAGGGTAGCTAGCTTGTGTTGTCTTGGAAAGGCTTCAGGCTATCGGCCCAGCATCATTCATTTGCCTAGGGAGTGGCATCTAATGCCATTTAATTTGCCCTAGGATACCCTTTCTGTTCCCCAGATGCCTGTCCTTTATGGCACAGACCCCCCATAGGTCCTGCATCGTACTGGCCAGCCCCACCTAGGTGTTTCAGACACCACACGGCATTTGAAATGCCAATAGATGTCTGTCTTCAGGAAACCAAATCAAGTCCTTAAGCACTTACTTTAAGGTGGCTTGATTGCCCTTCTCCTCTGGTTTTGCAGGCATGGGAGACAGTTATGAGCACAACTGTATGCGCCAATCATGCTGTATCTCAGACATTAGTTATAAAGATACTTACCTAAGAGCTGGAGGCGAGGTTCAGCATCTTCCTCTGACTGATTTAGAATATGGGCAGGGACCTAGAGTTCACTTTTTTTCTGAAAGAGTTTCCTGACAAATAGGCAGTAAAGTCTCCTGTACTCAGATTAAAGATGTGTACACAAGATATAAAGATTTCATAGGATTTTCTGAAAATTTTTACATCAGCATATGCAAAGACTAAGTCTTTTAATCAGAAGCAGTGATTGCTTATACCTCCCCCTACACCTCAGGAACTCTAATTAGTGAGATTTTGATTTGTCTGTAAATGAGCAGCAAATATTTTGAAACTTTGCTTTCAACTTGTATAACATTAAAACAAACCCAAAAAAAGAATCTTTACAGTTATTCTTAATGATGCTGCTGTCAGCCCTCTTCGTGGAAAGTTTCACACAGCCAAATTAACAAAGCAGTGAATGAGACTTAAATATTTCCTTCCCCCTTAGATACCCAAATCATGCAAGTTTGCAATGATAGACAATCACTCCCATTCTTTAGGCCTCAAAAATGAAAGGTAAGAACTACTTATGCAGAAATAAGAGCTGTAAAACGTGAACATTTGTCTTTTGTCTGTCAGTAGTCATGTGTCTTTGAGTTTGCAGCTGCGTTATGGAATTTACTTTCTTTTCAGAGATAATTCTGCTGGTGCCAGACTACAGCTATAGAGGGACAGATGGATTAGCAGAGTATACGCATAAAATGTGAGAGCAGCGTGGAAGCACATCATGCACTACAAAATCATAAATATACGACTTTTCCTTTTATTATTTGATTAGAGCAAAGGAATGAACCCTTAGGTCATATTACTTCAAACCAGTAAGAGTTAGCAATGTATTCCTTTAGAATAGCAATGTATTCCTTTATAATTAATTGGAAACACTATTGTTCATGTGTTTAGGGCAGAGGGCTTTCATTTTGTTCTTTTAACAGAATGTGTAATATTCATTCTCATCATACAGTTAAATAACTGCATGATAATAAGAGGTTTTAAAAAACATATTCAGATCTGGCTAAAGTTTTCATTTATTAGATGATTAAGCCTCCTCAGTGATTTATCTTTGAGGAGAAATGTAGAATCTACATACACATAATATATTAGATCTATGACAGATAGGTTTCATGCATAAAGTACAAACTGCCTTTGTACCTTGTGAGTTTTACTTTAATTGAACAGTCATGTTCAGTTTGCCATAGTAAGCACAAAGGTTTGCATTTCCTAGTTCTGAAATGTGGTGGTCACAACAGATACAATTGTAACAGGGTGTAGCACACAATTCATGATTAAGATAGACAGAGCTGTGCAGAATCATGCTCTTTGAATTTATATATTGAAAGTTCATGTTTATGAATAAATTCAGTAAAGATTGAGCCAAGATAACAAAATTTCAGAGCGCTCTGCAACCCTCCATAATACCTGTTGTTAATCTCTTTTTAGAGTAATGGTTCTGTCTGTCAAAAGGCAGATAAATACCAATTTTAATTAAAAGATTTTTTTCTCTGGTATATTTCAGAGATTATAAAACATATTTACTGGTGTGAAATTTCAAGCATGAAACTTTTTATGATCCTTTAGGAAGTACAGCTATTCACTATATTAAAGTTTCCTCTTCTGTGTAAAACATCACCTAAAGCATGAGAAAAGGTGGGAGAGGACCTTAATTTTCTTTAAATTTTCTACATTGCAGTAGCAAAATATGGAGTAGTGAAGAACTAGAAATTCTTGAAAAAAATCCAAACCAAACCAAAAAACTCATCCCACTTAGTGACATCAGACTACTTACAAACACATTTGCTACGTTATTTCGAAGTACCTTGCCTAGTTGTTATGCAGAGTTACAGAGCTGAAAGGAATAGGCTAAAAACATTAATGATCATTCCTCAGGTTCCTACTTTTCATTGTAGGAGTGTCTGATTGGCTTTCATGAAGGACCATAAGTCAGCTGTGTAACTAAAATAAAAAAGTAATTTCTATTTTGTGGCATCTTTGATATTTTTAATCACTCGATTATTGTTGTTTATTTATATAGGCCATTTTTATCTCCTCAGAGTTTATTAAGAACATTAAAGAGTTTTTACAGCCTGAACAATAAACCTCTTTGTTAAAATAATGTGTTATTTCAAGTTTAAAGAGTCCATGGTTTGTGGTTTTTTACTGTCTGTTAATTGTAGTGGATGGATAACTGTTTCCAGTAGCCTGATTTGAGACCACAGAGCCTTTTGCAGCCTCACATTTCTTTGTAACCCTTCTACAAACAAGACATTGAAAGCACAAAATTATGTTTACCAGATGCTTCGGAAAGATTAACTTTTATTAATGATGTTGTGGAATAGAGTAGTAAGACTTTTTGTTTGTTTCTTTATTTTTGGAGAGTGTTAGTGTGTGATCAGATTACCTCTCCAATTTTTAAAGAAATGAATAGAATATGGAAAGAAAGACTTTTCCGTTCTCCAAAAATAGTATGACTTAGACACTTTCGTATTAAATGGCTACAAGTTCAGCCAAAGTATTACGCAAATTTTCACTTGTACTCATTACACTTTTTAGAATTAGGTTACTAATTGGTCACTCGAATCACCAATATTTAACAAAGCAACCAAGGAGGAAATCCTTCTAAATAAAAAAATTGGCTACTGTTTGCCATGCTCTACTTCTTGAACCCTAGGAATGCTAAGATGTCTCTTATTTTTTAATGAAGAGCCAAATGGTTCTCCTTCACACACATGCTCCTCTGCAAAGGGATGGGAAGCAGATACTAGTAATCTGGATTGTGGTCTCTCATATATGAAGAGGAAAATCAAGAACAGAATGAGTAATTATGAATGCTTCCTTATTCCTGCAAAGCATAACACAACCCTAAAAGTGGGAAAGAGGCAAAAGAAAAGTAAGTCAAAGACAAATGGGTGATTAAGGAACCCAAGAACACCAAACCCTAAAATGCTGCATATATTAAATGTCAAGATAGGGCCCTCTGCTGTCACTCACATGCAGCCTCATCCAAGCCTGCAAGTGATCATCTAAGCATGTGAATCAACCTCTAACGCCAGTTAGTCCTCCTCTTTGACAAACATAGAAACCTATGTTCAGGAGAAGATTCAGTGACAGAGCTTCTAGCAATACACAAGCTTAAATAACGTTTCCAAGATGACCCTTCTAGTGTAAAAAGCCCACAGATTGGAACTTGCTCAACTGCAGGTGTAGAGGACAATTTAATTTTGGATTCTGCGGTACTATCTCCAGAAGGTTCTTTCTGGGAAACGAGAAGGATACACTTGGTTTTAGAACACAGGGGTAAAGGAAAGAACCTTTTACAAAACACTTCACTTACATTATGGAGTTATAACTAAAGTATTATACCTACTATATAAATATTAAACCTACCATTTAAAATATAACCCACTTCTAAAACAGTTAAGAGAAAGAAAATTTAGTTTTGTTGTTCACATTTTCCTAGATTTTTCCTATCAAAAACATAAGCAAATTCTCTATGAAGATGTGCGTAATGTATAAGGGCAGATATGTGCACTTGTGCCTCAGTGGCAGACATGTTGGAGAGCAATGGTCTCAAAGCTCTCAGAAATCACAGTTAAATATAGTAGACTCAACAAAAAAGAACTGGGTATTGCCAACATCTTGATTTATACCATGCGCCAAATGTAAGAAGTTTCAGCATTTGCAACTGCTATGCTATTTACCCTAAACGGACACAGTA
>Ga0181612_104695_pt1 | contig 13999 bp, 10 predicted proteins | sample HoacroProtozoa21_FD_119630 | JGI IMG/M metagenome (GOLD analysis project Ga0181612, IMG submission 119630) | Hoatzin crop microbial communities from Cojedes, Venezuel. Combined Assembly of Gp0051906, Gp0051904, Gp0051908
CACACTTGAAATGCTTAGTAATTGCCTGCCTTCTTCACTAGATGTTTTTAAGGGCCTGACCTTGGGAATTAATTTTGAGGTGGGTTCAGATGCCAGTCCCCCCATTTATATTTAGCTCGGAGCCTGGACATACATCCACACTGCTGAGTGTGTCACCATGCTTATGTTTTTCATTTGTGAGGCTGGTCTCTCTGCATCACCCAGGGCCAAGAGCAGGTCCCTCAAAGGGTCTATTCAAAGCATCTAATTTGGGGTCTTTTTCTGAACTTCCCAGATGGCCTATAACTATCAGTCTTCTAACGTCAATACTTAAACTATGTGTCTACTATAGCCCATATACACAGCTCCTCTCCACCTCCTCTAGTTACAGTCCCTCTCCCCTTCTCCTGATTGCTCTGAAAGAAGAGGACACTGCAGCCAGTCCATACAGGGCACAGCCATGTGTTCACACCAGCCTTTTGGCTCAGACAAGGAGTGTGCTCATCACATAAACCTGCTGACTTTCAGGCACCAATGAAAGCTGGGTGCCAGGAGCTGACCTGGTGCATACCAGTCAGTAGTGGGAGTTCATTCCCCAGGACCTGACTAGATATAGACCAAAGTAAACCCCTCAAAATGCAAATGACATGGGTGTTGGGTTCGCAGCACTATCTCGCTCTAGAGACCAGCTCCTGCCAGGATGATCTATTGGTAATGTAGGTATAGGCAGAATACACTGCCCTGGTGTGCTCTTATAGCTATCTCTGTCATGTCACTAGTGGCAGATAGAGGTGAGATGGCTTCCCAGAGTTTCTGGATGAAGTGCTGAAAAACAGATCTGTCACCTCCCAGAAAACTACAGGAATATCTTTGTTTATTCAGACATTGTGCTCTCTACAACTGTACTTGACATGCCTTTCAGTGAATCCAGTGAGCAATGACTTCTCATGCTAAAGGCAACTGAAGACACCACGCAGTGCTACATTGTGTAAAAACTAACTAGTTGTCCCCTATATAAAGCACACAGATGACGTCAGTCAGGAACAAAGTTTCCTTACCCCAAAGCAAGATGCAGCGTAACTTTGAACTCCTCAAAAGTGAGAAACTGAAGCCTGTGGGGAGATACCAGACGTGGGAACAGCTGACTGATAAACATTTTAAAAGCAAGCAATTAACTATACATACCTTTTGCCAATGTAACATCTACACTAAAATGACAGTTGCACTAATAATTGCTATTTCTTTGATAGGATTAAGGTGGTAGGACTGTGGAGCACAGTAAATAAAACATTGTGCAAGCAGACCTTCTAGGCCAAACACACAGCTCTTCCACTGATGCCAAATATATTTTATACTCAGGTCTCCTTTCCTGCAGAAAGAAGCAGAGGCAACCAAGGATATGCGGCCTGAGCGGAAATGTGAAAATAAGCCAATAGGTTTGCCAGCCTTGTTATTGATAGAGCTGAAAACCTACTTCCAAAAGCCTTCAGCTGTTGGAAAGGGTGCAAAGGAACAAGCAGACGGACTGGCGTAGATTTGCCGAGTGTCAGATAAGTGCTCCTAGCACAATCGAGCAGAGATTTCTGTGACAGTGTTTCAAAGCTCAGAGCTCCACTAAAAAGATCAAAGAAGAAATAGTTCTCCAGAGAACTGTATAAATCCCTCATGGAGACCATCAAGGTCTCCTACATTTATCTATCATCCTGAATGTGTAGAAACCTGTAACACAAACATTAAAATCAGTCTAAATGTAGAACGAATGGAAATGGTTGAGTGTGGAAGAACCAGATGAGAGAAAAGGTAGAAGGGATATATGTTTTTAGCACCTAATCTAGCAGGTCATCAGAGTCCTGCCAGATCTACATAAAACTTCTCAATTCTGGAAAACAAAGGAGTGCCAAAACCACAGGGGAGCAGAATGGGACTGGAGCCTCAAAACATCCAGAAGCAGAGGCAAAGGAGAAAGAATAAATCCCAATGGTGCCAGAGGTGGGATAGGAAGGAATGAGAGAGGAAAGAAGGTAATCATTGACAATTCCTAAAAGGGGATACGTCCAAACCCAGAACATGACCACCAGTCTAAAACCCCAAGAGATGTATAGATGAGTCACCAGGCAGTGCCTCTTGTTCTGCCTGTCAGGGAACTGGGAATCCAGGAACACTGTCCGGGCTGTCTGGAGACTTGGGACTGTGGAGACCGTGTCCCAAGACCTGGGGCCTGGGAGCCTGTGGGTGTGAGAGCATGAATCAGGCAGACCAGCTCTGCTGTAAAATAAAATTACCTTCCTTCTCATCTTGAGCTCTGCTACATTGCTGCGGCAAGGCTGCAGCAGTATACTATCTTAATTAATGGACAGGGGAACAAAGAGAGCACCATTTGGCATAAAGGTTCTAAAGGGAATTTTATTCAGGTTCCTGCATCCCACAGAAAGTACTGACTAGAGTGTGGAAGCAAACAGCTACAGTGAAAGCCAAACGCATATAAGGCATTTCTTCACTCCTAGCAACAATACAGCACAATATTAAAAGGCTAATCAATGAAGATGACGTTACGACAGGCAGCCCTTACAACTCTTACATAATTCAAAGGGTAAGTTGAGATACAGGTGTTGATAGCTTAAACGCACACTGACACGGAGCGCACTAAAGTGACAGTGGAAAGGAGCATTTATAAGTTATGAAAACAAACAGTTTCCACAGTGGCTCTTCACCTGAGTGGAAAATGCAGAACCATATCTAGCTAGTGAAACACTGGTGTTAAAGGCAATGGGAACCTGAAGAGAATTCATTCAATAGCTGAGGAGGTTTCAGACCATCGGCACGGGTTCAGGCAGCCAGAGCATCCAGGGCCAGGAGTGAGCACTTGGTGCTCCAGGACTTGCAGATGCTGGCATTCAAATTTGGAAGCTTTTCCTGCACAACTGGCTTCTGTCAGGGACAAAGAAGGCTACAGACCAGAGGTGTTTCTGTCTCCCACTGCTCTGCTCAGCTCCAGGGAGCCTTCTTTTTAATGCAGTTTTCCTGGCTTATTCATTTTCTTTGTGTTTAATCTTAACAGAGATTTGTTTTGACTATTGGGAGAAGAGGACTAAGCTCAAGCAGGTGCAGGGGGCTTAACTACAGCTTCGATAAGCTAGGATATATATGAGTATGTTAGCAAAAATGGAAAAAAAGAAATTGCAAAAAAATGCAGGCTAGCAGATTTTTTAGGGTTTGGTCATATGTCCTTTAAAAAACTATTTTTCGCGTAAGTTTCTGGAAGCAGTCTGGACATAAGAGTACTGAGATACTGAGCCTGACAGAGAAACAAGTGAGAACTAGCAATAGAATAAGTGCTTTTATTTTTAATGATTGTCTGTAATGTTTTTGTACTTGTGACTCAATAGTAATTCTTAATTAAAAAAAAATATTTAAAATTTCAGTAAAGTCTGCCTGTAATGTTCTTCTGAGATATTTCGGTGGCCTGAGGTATTCTCAGATGGCTGATACAAATAAACCAGTTGATAAGTGTCTGGTAGTAATTCAAAAGCATAAACAAGGCAAGAAGGATTTTAGGGTATTTTTTTGTGTGTACGTCAATTAATTTAGGTCTTTTCTGTCCTTCTGACAAAACTCATCTCTTTCAGAGACCTCTTTTTGCGCAGGTTTCCCTTATTTGGTCCGATGTCATCCACAGCCCCTTATTCTCTCTGCAACGTTTCTCTATGCTGAATGTGTTCTTACAAAGCTTTCAGCGTTACACACATTTCCAGCTGCTCATCTGGGGGAAATAAAAGTCCTAGATATTTGAACAATAGCAAAAGCCATGAAGTTAAATTTATGTAAGAGAGGTGTAACAAAAAACCAAGCAAAACTCCTCTTCTGAGCACCCAGGGAAAGATGTAATGAAATTCCACAGGAATAGGTGGAATTACTCCACATACAGACCCCTCCAGGAGACCACAGCCTGATCCCAGAATGGTTAGAGGAACTCTCGGTTATTCTGGGCACATGCTGCCCTGGTAGAAACGGTCATAATAGCAGCAAGTTCGGGAAATCTGTAGCCATTTTTATAGCTTGGACTTTTCCTCCCAGCACGAGGCTGATTGGTAACACCCAGTGGTGGCATCAGGGACTGGGTATATGGAACACACACACTGTTTCCCCGCAGTATTAAACCAGGACTTTGTCCTCAACCTCCAGATGTCCCTTAAACACGGCAGAACAGCGTTTGAGTGCACAGTGCGCTTCTCCTTGCTCACTGTCCTCCGTCACCCATCACCCAAACTCAGCATGCCCGCCCAGGCAGGTTGACCCAAGCACACTTGCTCACAAAGGATGTACACGGATCAGCTATGTACAAGATGTAAAATATAAGCTGTAAAATCCTCCCACTAAAGAAAGTCCAAGGAACACTGTGCCACTGTGTGGAACCAGAAAGAGGAAATTATTACATAAAATATCAGACTTGTCTGTTTATTTTTCCTGAACTGAGCAAAGTATAAAGAGCAAACTGAGAATGTAGCTGATGAAAAGTCAGGTTGATTTTAAATTAAATGCATAAAATAATCACATTTGAAAATGTAACATTGCAGCTACTGGGTGATGAGAAGTAGAACTGCATTCATGTCACTTAAATGTACTCATCTAAAAGTTAGGTGTCCAATTAAAGATGGTGGTGGGGACTTCCTCTCCTATACTGCACAAAGAGGCTATCCGCCCGAAGGGGGAATTTGTTCCGTTTCATTTGTCTCACCCATCTCAGCCCATGCTGCCTGCCCCAGAGGGATGGCGTACATCCACTTTCTGAAGTTCCTTCTTTGCTGACTCCAAAAGAACCCCAAGCAGCTCTCTCAGATTCATCCTTAACTCTAAAGCAGAATACAATGAGTTTCACCCTCCTATGCAATACCATGGACTCAAAAATCATTGCCTGCCATCTTTGTAATTTATTAGGAGTTGCTTTATTAGGAGTTTGTTATACAAATTTTTATTCTGGTAGCCACGTGCATGGCTGTGGCCCATGCTCCACCAGTGATAACATCCCGCAGTTTGAATACTAACCCCTTCAAGTTGTTGTACTGAATGTAAATATACCTATTACCTTCTATTGCACCAAGTAAGACAGGCTCATGTACGTAACAGCCTCTACAACCCTAACCACTTCTGTATTATTCATACACAGATTACTATGTGTATATAAGCATATTAAAAAAATGGTTATATTTGTGTATCTTTACGTTAAAGTGTCTCTGAATGTGAATAATAAAAAGGCAACTTGCACAGTACGGGCTAGTGGCATATAATTTGAGGATATCTAGAAAGGTAGGTAATTTATCTTGTATTTTTAAATAACAGCTGTTTCTCTATCTACGTGACTTTATGTACCAACTAGCTTGTACTGCCAGGTATCACTGATTGAGTATCAGCTTTACTTATGCCTTCTATTTTTACAGAGATGGTTTATAAGAAGAAAAATGTTAAAGGTGCATGGCTCATTTAATCAGCTATTACACAAATGTTTTACTCACATCAACAAAGAACAAACTGTTTTTAGCGTCTGCTATCTAGAATGCAGTACACAGCATAAATTATTCAAATCAAAGCAACATAAATCTTTGTACAGGAAAGGTGAAGCCACAGAATTCATCGCTGTGTGTTACAGCTTTGGATAGGACAATGACCTCTAATCAAAACTCCTCAATACTGTCCTTACACTTAAGATGCCAACTTGCCACTAAGGACCTGATTATCTATAAATTTATGGGAACCTGCAATAACTGGTGTTTGCCTCCTGATAATGTTTTCTGACACATATCAGGAGATTCAGCTGATCTGTGTTAGAGATTATTGTACAGAATCTGCAGTTTATACAGGCAATGAGTAGACAGAAGGTCCATTTGAGACCTTTAGCTATAGAGAAGCACATAAGGAAAACTGTTTCCATAGAAACATGCCCCACAGCTGTAGTTAGTATAGGAAAAATAGTTTTATGATTATTTCAGTGAAGTTCTACCTTTTGTTTTCAATGCAAGATGTATACAATAGGTTGTTTCATAATGTGATCTCAGTGTAGCTAAGGTCTTGCATGTCAAATTCACCCCAAAGTGAAGGACCCCACATTTCTCTTACGTGTTCCTAAGAGTTTTATTAGATTGTGTGCACAGTGTCCACAGCAGAATGATTTTTACATAAAACCATATTGTTCTTCAGTATTTTTTCTCTGTACAATAAATGCTTAGTTCTAAACCAACTCAGAAAATTGTACATAAATTTCTCAGAAATTCTAGATAAAAAGCAAAGGACCAGAGAATCTTCCAACAAACCCAGGGGAGGGATGCCCAGTGATTCCAGGAGGAGATGAGTCAAGCTGAAGGAGAACTGTGGGAAAACACAGGGCGGGCATGAATAATTCACTAACAGTTTGGCAACGTCTTCTTTCCGTCCAGGTCATTTCCGATTTAGATGGAAACTTTCTAGCCAGCTCCCTGGAAATGACAAGGTTGATGCATCTCCAAGCTAGTTAATCCAAACCATCTTTAGGAGTGCTTTTGGTCTTCCTCCTTTGTGTGGCTGCAAAGGCACAAGACAGAATCCATCTTATAGTGGTAAGAAGACAGATCCACGGGTCCAGTTGAGATTTTTCTCCCTCTCATTTCAAAAGTGTTAACAAGGCTGCAAATTTCCCCTTCCTGCCTGGCACGAGCATGGACCTTATTAGCTGCTTCCAGGTACGTGTGCAACGCAGAGAGTAATATGATGCTCGGATTTTTTCCTGACGAGTTTGAAATTACTATAACTAAATTGCACAGAGTCACACTATGGGCTGGGAGATGCATGGCTAGGACCCAGATTTGTGCATGAATAAGTGAACAAGCCAAATAAACAAGGATTCAACACCAAACGTGTTGAAATCTGTTGCCACGTCAGCTGTGGCACAGGTTTTGCGTGTTTATGATAATAAGAGTGGTTATTTTTTTTCCTCTGTCATTTCCAAACAGGACTGAAATCCCCTCCTCCTGAACAAATTTTGCTTGTGGTCTTCGTGCCCGTACAAAATCAGCATAAGTTGGATGGATAGCTGCCTCAGTGTCTCTGAAAGGCACATTTTCCAGAAACCGTGTTCTGTACAGTGAAGGAAGACAGAGCCAGATAAAAGATATTTAGAGAGTAGCATGTAATAGCTTACGGGGAGGGAGAAAAGGTTCTTGACTTAGGTGTGATCCCACATGCTGCTTAACAGAGCTGTGCTTCAGGGGCTCGTCCCGCTCACCTAAGGTCCCTCTCTGATGCTCAGTTTTAAAGTTACATGATTAAGCTGGTGCTGAAAAGTAGATGTTGTCAGTATCCCCTGAATGACTCAGCCTTGCTTCAGAAAGTGATGTCCTACAAGCCAACAACTCAACAAAAATCAGGTTCATCAAAGCCAGGCAACCGATGCAGAAACTGATTTTGATAGAAACGGTAGCGTTGTTGCCATTTTAGGCAAGTAACTTCAGAATCTTTCTCCTTGAGTTGCAAGAAGAGGCAAGCAGTGGCTTCACATTTGCTAGTTCTACAGAATCCCACAACAGCACTATAGAAAAAGAAAAAAATATTGTGTAACATTTAAGGCACTATTTTAACAATAACATACTAAAACTATACCAGTATGAATTGGTTTGGCTACAGAGGATTTGAAAAGGTATTTCAATAAAAAAAAAATAACTTAATAATCCACAGTTCACTAAAACATAACCAAATAATTCACATATACCAGACAAATAAACAGTCCCACATGCCTCCAAAGCACCTCCAAGGAAAAGTTTCTTTCCAAAACAGAGATCACTAGGTTAGTCATTTTCTTTTCAAGTTTGCAATATGACCCTTCTTGGCTTCCCAACAACTACAGAAAGGTTTAAAGAAGATTTTCCTCATAGCATTTAATTTGTTAATGGGATTTGCGTGCACCCTTCCAAAGAAGTATCGAAAAAGTTGGCCTCATTGTTCATGATGGGCAGACAACGGGAAGAATAATTGTGTCATACAATCTATCCATGTTCTCCCCACAGAAACATAATTACTTGTTCAAAACTTAGAGAGGTGGAAGAGCCAGCTCAGGTTCCACCTAAGTCTGAAGGATTAATCTCTATGTCAATTCTAATGGTACAAAAGATCTGAGTGTAATTTCCTCTTCTGCCTTGTGGTATACAAGATTGCAGAAGATTGCATGTATTATTCTAAGGTTCTCCAGAGAAAATTCCTTGGGCTTCCCTACAAGGACTTTTGACCACAGTACAGCATTTAAGGGGAAGGGCATTGAAAGAAACAGAAACAGAGTATTTAAGGAGCATAGGAAGCAAGTTTCAGAGCAGGCAGAGAGGATAAAAGGGGAGCAAATTCACGACGGTATCTGAAGATGACAGAGGAAATTGTGGCCTGATGAAAGGAAAAGGATAAATTCCCACTGACTCAGTGGAGTCCAGAGTTTGCTCCAGGAGGGAAAATTGTGCTGCGAGGGAGAACTGTCAAAAAAAAGCAGGAGTCTGAGATACATCAGCAAGCTGAATTGCCATGATTTAGTACAAAACTGAGTGCCACGAGCCAATACTGGTAGATGCACAGGAGAAGGGAGCTGCAGTGGGTCAATGTAAACAACTCTTGCTGCTGGCAGAATCACCAAATACAAAATTTTGATAAAAGGTGAAAACAGAAACGGCTTTGATTTGGGGGACTCTGGATGCAGGCTAGGCATAAGCTTGTCCTCGCTGTAGGCTGACAGGAGTGAAGGAGCTGCGAGGTAACGTTGCGAAGGGACCCAGCTTGCTTGGGAGCCTCAGCCATTGATCTGGGCATGGCTGAAACTTGTGTTCAACACAGAGGAACCAGACCTGCAGCCACAGCTGCTCCGGTCCAAATAGCTGCTCCGTCAGAACAGAGCTATCTTTGGCTGCTCGTTTTGGGGGGTGTTCATTGCAGCGAGCTTTGCCTTGTTTGTTTTCAGGAAAAGCATGAAGTGACTTCCCCCTCCCATATTTTACAAAAGAAAAAGAAAAGAAGAAGTCTGTAGATTGAATCAAAAAACAAAGAGCATTTCTAAAGCTTCTGAAATCAGTTCAAGCGCTTAGGCAAAGCTAACACAGCTAGAGGCTCCTTAGAAAGCCACAGCAAAAGGGGACTTTACCCCCATCAGGCACACGTGACAGTCCCCCACCATGGGGAGAGATGGGAAACGACTAATGAGTTCTGTGGTTCTTTTACCAAGCCTTCTCCTCGCTTTCTATTTTGACTGTATTGCGGGGGTCCATTTTAACATCCTGGTTTTAATGTATTGTTTTGTTTTTTATTTGCAGTGCTATCCAATGCCTGACAGGAGAAGAGAACAAGACTCAAGAAAGGCGAATCCATTTTGCATCAATAACAAAACATCACATTTCTAAAGGAAGGAAAACAACCACTTTTAAAAACAAGGCTGTGACTGTTTGTTTGCTGGTTCATACAGAATGGTTATCAAGCCAAAGGAGTCCTGGTGACCATGTTTTGCCAGCACAGACAGAACAAAAGATTATTAAAAATAATATAAACCAATGACATATGTTACTGGTATTGAAATTGATGCACATTCCTGCGTAGAGTAGGGGAAGCCAGGAGCTGGATTTTGTCTTTAACAATGTCAGAAAATAAAAGCAAACCATTTCAGTCTTACTACCTCTAACAGGGAGGTATTTCTTTCTGTCTGCTTGGGGAGGAGAGGTTGGGGAGAGCAAGGTTTGGTGTGGACAAAACTCAGTCAGTTCTCCCCCAAAGCAGATCCAGCTTGACAGAGGCACTTCTGAAAATATTTTCCCCACAAAAATGTTATGGACTGTAGCCAAGAGCAACCAGACGACTGTCAAAAAGTAGCAGGGTTGGAGCTGTCTTCTTCAGACCCAGAAACACATTTCATAAGACATTTTAATATCAGGTATTAAAACTTTTTCACGGTGGTGGCATGTAGACTTTGCAGCCAGAAATTACGGTCCTTTTGTTCCAGCCATGAGGCAAATAATTGGACAAAAAGCCACCCTCCTTCAGAAAGCTGTCCCACCTGGCCTACGGCTTCTGTACCACCACAAGAAGTCCGAAGAAGTTCACCAAGTTCTTTCCTTGTGTTGCCCCTTAACCCACGCTCACCCGGTCTTTTACATGCTCTGGGAATCTTCAAATGAGCCCAGGTCTGCAGTTTTGATCTACTTCTGACCTTACAGTTCCTGTAAAGTGAAGAAACTTGTTTGTAATGCTCACACATTACTCCGGGATGGTTCGCTGTCAACACATGCAGCGTTACGGACTGGAAAATCCAAGTGGAGTTTGCAAAGCCATTGGAGGTTTTCCACAGAGTACTTGCAAGGGCCTCTCCTAATTGAATTTGCCAAAATTCACATGAACTCAGATTTAATCCAATCAGTTCTACATCACATGTCTTTCAACATTGACAAAATATTTTTTTCTAATTGTGACTCTCTTATGGAACCAAATGAATCAGAAAGGGACTTAAATGAAAACCAGTCCAGATTGTTCTACACTTTAACCTTACATCTGTGCTTAATTAGGATGCTCAATTTCCCTAAACTCAAGTCATAAAATGGAAGTAATCTGTGGTCTGTTTGTCAGTCATTACAGGGCAGCAGACCTGCAAATCAAGGCAGGCTCAAATGCACAGGATCCTGTTCAACAAGGCCATTGAAGGAAACATGGGAGATGTTATTGTGCAGCAGGCTGGAAGGGAGTCGGGAGAAAAGTTCGCTGAAAAGACGTGTGTGACTGACCTGCATGCTGAGAATGTGGCTGAGCCTTGAAAGAATGGAGCAAATGAATGTGGAAAACATGTGTGATTATTTAAGGCTCCCTCATTCTGACCGCATGAGGCTCTTACAAAAAGCCTGATAGTCACTGGTGCTGGACAACATCTTCATCCACGGAAAAGGCAGCAGCCTCCTCTTCACATCGGAACTGCTCTCTTAGGAGTGCCAGCACCTTCTGCTGGTGTAACCTCTTAGGGTGTAATTTCAAGACCTTACAGGATCTTGTGTGGCCATGCCACTCCCCCAGCCCTGATCTCCGGTGCTGGTCCTGCACACCACGTGGGTCATCCATCCTTCCCTCCCAGTGCAGTCACGTGAGGGGCTGTGCTGTAGAGCTGAGCAAGAAAAAACTCCCCACAACCCCATGCACCCCTTTCCAAAGGCTTTTCTGAGGACCTGGATCATTGCCCTGGCTCAATTTCGGAGCCCAGACCCGCACACCGTGGCACTTTCTGAAACCGCAGCAAGAGAGGGTTGGCACCTCCCAGAGAGGTTTTGGCACCAGCGGTGCTGTCTCGTGGAGTGACACCCTCAAACAACTTGTCTCTTTGCAGCCAGCAAAAGCAGCCACAATTAACCGACCTCCTTAAAAGTATGAGAAAGGCTTGTCATCTAGAGTTGTTAAAGATGCACTAACCGGGGCTACGGCAAATCACTGGAGGAACAATAAAACCCTACCCCACACACCAAGGTCTGTCATCATTCATTTCAAACATGCACTTCAGAGTGTTGCTGTTATGTTGTTTTTTGACATCTTGAGATCTGCATGAGAAATCCCTGTGGACGTGCTGTAAATCCATATCTACAGCAGTAAGTTTTCATTGCATCAATGTTATTAAATATATATATGCACTTATATATATATTATTTGGCGATGCTGAATGAACAATTGGCCTTTAACTCCTCCTAGACTATTAGGTCGTACTATAGGTCAGCGAAAAAGTAATTTTCCCTAGATTTGTAATAAGGTCTGGGATTTGACCTATGACCCCAATGTCACAAGGTATTCATTATCTCCACACAGATGATATACAGGCAAAGAAACATATATTTTTTATAGAACTGGAAGAATTATATTTGATGGATACATTTTATTAGATGGATTTTATTACCTGGATAAACTCAATTAGCAGACCTCATTAATTTTGAAAATGTAACTTATTTACTTTAAGCTATTCTTCCTGTGGCCATTAGCATTCAAAACACATAAACTTGAGCTCAGGGTACAGCTGAATTTTTTTTAGTTTAGTGGCCAAACCAAAAAAAAAAAGAAATGAGAGAGGAAAAAAGTCTTCTGGTCAGACCAGAAAGCTTACTTTGCATCAATGCAGAATGCTTCATTTAACCTGTAATTAAAACTGTTTTTCCTGGTTCTTAAGCCCTTTTTTTCTTTCATTCTTAAAAAATATTAGCCAACATTCAAAACATCTTTTCCTAACGAGAAGCTGAAATATTTTTCTTCCAAAGGAATAGAAACCAGCACTTGATATTTGTGGGACAGGGAGGTTGTTTGCTTTGTCTTAATTTATTAAACAGTTTCAACCTCCTTCCTCAGGACTCAGGAAATAATTTCACTAGTCCATGAAAACATTCCACTCACACCAGGTACCCATATTTGGAGGAAAATATTAGTGACAAATAGTAAGCAGAATGTAAAGGGCTAAAGACATAACTGAAAAATAACTGCATAAAATGTAACCATATCAAAACATCGATGTTGCAACAGTTTTTGAGAGGTAAAGGACAAGTCTGTGAAGCATTTAACCATCTGACATTGTCCCTCTGCTGATTCCCAGCTGCATTTCTGCCATGGCCACAAATATCCACCACTTGTATGGCAGATGCCTCTGTCCCTAGCGAAAAAGGGAAGACAGAAGTGATCAGCAGAGGTTGACATTCATTTCCAGTAATATTAGGCTTCTTAAAGTCGGATGTCCACATCAGGCTGTGCTTTTGTAGCCAAGTGAGAAAGCTAAAGCTCCACCTGAGACCGAGTCACGGCCCATGGCAGGGCAGGAGTCGGAGGTGGGTGAGGAGGGTGACTCGCTGGCCAGGCTCCCTGCTGCCATCCCCGGTGCTGCGAGAGCCCGGGTAGCGTGCCCAGACCAGACGACGCGTATGTGTGCAAGTTGAGTTAGGTTGGTGAATCCCTTCCACCTGTCCTGGGAAATGTTAGCAAGGACTGCACTAGCCCAGAGCTAAATATTTAGGGTGAAGCTCCATCAAGCTTGCTTAACCCAATTCCTGCAGCGTGGAGCTGCTGTGAGCAGCAAGGCGGGGAGCCTCTGGGCACAGGGAAAGCTTCCAGAGCTGTACAAGGTCTGACTACGGCTATACTGTGAAGAAAGTGCCATGGACAATGGTGTTCCTGCTATCTCCTGATGCAGACCACCTCCTCCAAGGGCTTCTCCAGATAACTTTAATTTAAAACAGCCGGTTCTAAAGGTTTTACTGGCCACTGACTTGGCTCAGGACTGGCAGTGGGGTGGCAATGCAGCATAAATAACCCCTCCAGTGATGCTGAGGATCCAGCTGTTAGAGCAAGGTCCACTGTTACAGTGAGCATCTTGAAGCAGCTTTTATTTTGAGACTGAACTACTTGTGTGTCCACCCTATGAATTCCTGTTAGAAGACTAAACTTGCTAGGGTATAAAAATCCATTACAAGTGAGAAGCAATTTACAGTAGAGAATTGACCTATAAAACCAACGCATTTCCATTGCACTAATCCAAACCATATTTCAGAAACAGGGCTGCACTCTGAAATAGGTCTTGTTAAAATAACCGACCTGTTAAAATTACAGGCTTAGTGCAACAAGCCTGTATACTTTAACAGGATTTTCATGTGTTGGGCCACAGTCCTACAAAATCTTCTGAGAAAGTGACCTCACTCCACAAAAAAGTAGTAGGAAATTTAAAAGCAAGGCACATTGCTTGGACTTCAGAGAGTGCACAACTTACAATGCTCCCCTCCTCTCAGACTTCTTCCCCTCCTATTTATTTCTTCATCACCTCTCATACTGTATCTTACACCTGGAACATTTTGGCCTCTTTCTATCTGCCGAATATTTTCCCTTAATTTCAAATTCCTCCTTAACTCACTAACTCACTTGCTCTTTACTTCTTGGACCTGGGGCCCCCTTTCTCCCACGCTGAAGCTCTGACTCTCAGGGGAGAAAGCCAGGCGGCCAGCGCGCACACCCTGCGGTCACCCCACCA
>Ga0181612_128321_pt1 | contig 13999 bp, 7 predicted proteins | sample HoacroProtozoa21_FD_119630 | JGI IMG/M metagenome (GOLD analysis project Ga0181612, IMG submission 119630) | Hoatzin crop microbial communities from Cojedes, Venezuel. Combined Assembly of Gp0051906, Gp0051904, Gp0051908
AGGAAAATCCACAACCTCTCAGCCAGTGTCTGTGTTTTTAGTATCTCCTCCTATATAATCTGCCTCTCTTGTTATGGTATTCTGTCATTGGAACCATTATGATATTCAACCATTGGTGAGCATTCGCATTGCTACTAGACTAAGAGGAAAAAAAAAATCAAACCAAAACCCCCGCTCCCAAACCCCTAAGCTTGATCCTGGAAAATATGTGTGTGGTTTCTATTGAAGTCCCACTCAATAGTGTGTTCTGCATGCTAGGTATACTTACTGTATAGCAACCCCATTTATTTCAGGTTAATATTTAGTATCTTCAAAAGCATCCCCCAAATATGAACTGACGGAGCACTGGAACAGGCTACCCAGGGAGGTTGTGGAGTCTCCTTCTCTGGAAATATTCAAGACCACCTGGACGAGGTCCTGTGCAGCCTGCTGTAGGTGACCCTGCTTCGGCAGGAGGGTTGGACTAGATGACCCACAGGGGTCCCTTCCAACTCCTAACATTCTGTGATTCTGTGAATTGTACAAAGGAAACAAATTCTTTTAATACGCACCTTTAGTTTTTAGTACTTTGCTGTGTATCACCTTGAACTGCTGTTCCCATTCTTCCCCTGCAATAACATGAAGTTCATAGCTTATAAACTACTGGAGTGACTTTTTATGACAGATTTTTGTTGTTGTCTCCACATTTCATGTTAAAAAAGGCATTTCCACTTTTAGAACTAACCTCGTTGTCATCTTCCCTGTGACCTGAAAGAAGGAGTGAAACTTGCCTCTTGTTTGCATGTGTCCTTGTTCCTGAACATTGCTTTTTGATTTACAAGCCCCTTAAATATCAATTAAATTTTTTTGCTAGCTGTTTTCTGTCTTATTGGGTAAAGTAATAAATGGAACATATATTCAGGTATTTCCTACTTATGAGATCTGGTAAAAAGATGTGCTTCTGGATGCAGCAAAATTATTTCTGTAGCAAGATTTCTGTAGTATTTTTAGCAATATTTAATTACTGTCCAACAAAGACTGAATTACAAGAGTATCGTAGGATACTGACTGGCATACCCATCAACAGAATTTTAAATTTTTAATTGTTATTTCATTAATGAGTACTATTGATATTTATATGGGATCTTTTTCAACACTAATATCTATTTTTAAAAAATATTTTTTAAAAGATAGAACTAGAAACTTTGGAGCATAGTTCAAACACAAAGGGAGCAAATTGTGTAATCATCAATCTATACAGCACCTTGACAATGACTTGTTCTGCCTAGGAATGTTGCATTCAATATAATTTGAAAAACTATTTAAATAGCGAAGTATTCAGAGCTCTTAGATGTTTTGATTTCAGTTTTCAGAAAGAAAAGACATAATGACTGTGCAGTTGAAACAGTTTTTGTCAACGTCAACTTCTTCAGCCTCACACCACCTCTCATTAAGTACCTTTAGACAAAAGACAGAATCTTTATTAAAGATTGTAAGGTGTAAAGAAATGAAACAGGCTCTGCAGTGCCAAAAAGCTGAAAAGAACTCACTGACCAATACGTGTCAGAATGTGCACAATCGTTGATGAGGACAGTACAGATGGTGAGTGGAAAGGAGAAATTGTGAACATAGAGAAAATCTTTGAAGCCAAATCACAAACTACCTAAAAGGAAGGGAAAACAGTTCTGATTGTGGAAACTTAAAAGCACGCAGAGTAACATTCTGAAGCCTGGAAGGGCTGAGATTCGAAGTCACTGATGAGCAAGAGGAAGAAAGAAGCATGGATGAGAATTTCCACAGTGGAAAAGGGCAAAGGAGTTATTAAAAACATAGTTGCAGAACAGCAAAAAGTGTTTCTTTTTTGAGACAGAAAAGAGAGTCTGATAATGCAGTTACTAGATGTGAACCAGCTTTTGTCTGCTTTGGAAAGGAAGATAGATAAAATTAAAGGATTTGCTTTTATTCTTAGCTTCTGTCATCAAGTTTATTGTAGTATAGAAAAATATTCACGCATTGCATTTATAAACTTTTATACAAATGGTTTTGTCATCAAAGACTGCCTTGCTTGAATTTTAATAACAGATGGTAGTGCACGCTGTAGTATTTTCTCTTAACCAAGTGCTCTTTTTCCCCCCAAGCCTAGAGAGTTCAGGAAAATCTTGAATTTAAATAAAATATTACTTTAAATGACAAATGAGAAAATTTGAAAACTTTTTTTGTCTCCGCTCTCCCTGTGAGGTTATATATATCTTATCTAAAGTAAGTTTTCAGATATATTTTAGTGTTATAAACTTTTAAATATTTTATCTAAATTTGTTTCTAGCTGTTGCGAAACCAGAGATTTTCCGCTTCTTTTCATCATGCAGTTGAAACAGTTGTTAATATGCTGATGCCACACATCACTCAGAAGTACAGAGACAATTCAGAGGCTTCAAAAAATGCAAACCATAGCCTTGCTGCCTTTATAAAAGTAGGTATACTTGGGCTCTGTGGTTACTTTTTTAATAATACTGCTTCTTCATGGATTTTGAAGAACATTAAAGTGAACTCGTAGAAAAATTGAGTATACATTATGCTTTTTAAGTGTAATTCTATGTCCAAGTTACAATGCATTGAAGTATAATTTGCGTCTTCTGTAATGAAGAAGACATCTGTTGCACAGTTTGGGTTTTTTTAATGAATATATATTTTATCCAAAACGTATTTTGATTTTTCTTTTTTTTTCCTTTAAAAATATTATCTAATCCTACAAAAGCTTATACGTTGAGTAGTGTTCTGTTTGCATGCATTTTATGTAGACAGATGTCCAGTGTCTGTCCTTTTTCAGCCAACAAGATCCTGTAGGGAGAAAAAAGGGTGGGAAATAAAATGGTAGATAAATCTGCTTGTGGCGTGTCATTTTAATTTCTGTTAAGATAGAATTCTTCTCTTCAAACTGCATTTTATTTCCAATTTGTTTACATTCTGCACTCGAAGGGAAAATTTGGTATTGATATAAGTATTCATATATTAGTTTGATTATTTTAATTGGTTTTTATATTCAAACTGAAATATAAATAATATGTTTGGAAAATAAACTTGTTAAATACAGAAATATAATTACTGAGCACTGAGACAGTACTAAATCAATTCTATCTTGGTTTTGCTTGTTTTCCCCAGAGGTGTTTTACTTTTATGGATAGAGGCTTTGTTTTCAAGCAAATCAATAACTACATCAGCTGCTTTGCCCCCGGAGATCCCAAGGTACTCGGTGTTTTTAAACAAACTGTTTTTAGGAGTTGTCTCTTCTTGATGCATGTGAATAGAGTCCTGCATAAATTCTTCAGACTTCTTCCCAGTTACATGAAAAGTCCCTGTGCTGTACCTACAGTATTTTTTTTTTCTATCAAGTCACTTTTTAATATTTTGATTCCATCTGTGTTGGGGTTGGGGGTGCAACACTGCGCAGAAATTTTAAGCATGAATGTGAGAAAGGCTGAAGTTGGAAGAGTTGCTAAGTGATAAGTTTCTATACGTTTACTGTACTGGTGAAAGCATGTGCCAGATGTCCAAAGAATTTATTTTTGGGTCCAAACGTGTCTTACATAAATACATAGTATGCTGGTAAACTTAAATAACTTTGGACAATGGGGACAGTAAATAGATATATATCCTATTGTGAAGTGTGAATTATGCTGGAATTATTTTATACTGACATATGGAACTTTGACAGGTCTATATCCCTTATACTGCAAGACCGAGAGAAATCACCCTTTTGTGTTAGAAAGCCGTTTTTAACGTGTTATTCGAATCACTGCATCAGTTGTTTAATTTATGCTTTAAAATTATTTTTGCAGACTCTTTTTGAATTCAAATTTGAATTTCTTCGTGTAGTCTGTAATCATGAGCATTACATACCTTTGAATCTACCAATGCCATTTGGAAAAGGCAGAGTTCAGAGATACCAAGGTAAATTCTTCCAAAGTTTATCGTGTGTTTCTTAGATGTCACCTTTTTATTAGTAGATGTATAGACTGTATAACTTCAGGTCTGTGAGATGCTGGAAACATCAGAATTGTTAAATGGAGGCCTAAATTCTAATCCTTTCATTTAAACTTAAAGGAATAGCTTAGGTAGCAGAGTAATCTACCCAAAGTATCTAGTCATTGAAAGATATGGTAAACTGCATCCTTGACTATGCCTCCCTTTCCTGCTATGATTGTTAAGTTGGCTGTTTTTCCGTGACTTAGCGTTTAATTCACTAGCTACGGAAGCCTGCAACACTCTTGTAGGTAGGTGTGCAGTGTGAGGCTTAGTGTACTTACTTTATTTCATATACCCACTCAGGTTAAAAGGGACTTCAGTAAGTCTGTAATACAATCTCCTGCTCAGGTCACCTCAGGCCCTCCCTTCTCCGGATGGAAAAAGCTCAGTTCCCTCATTGTCTCCTGACTGGGCATGTGCTCCAGCCCTCTAACTATCTTGGTATTCCTTCACTGAGCTTGGTCAAGATCTTTCTTGTACTAGAAGGCCCAAATGCTACACACAGTATTACAGAAGTGCCAAGTATAGGGGAATAATTACTTCCCTTGATATACTGGCTGTAATCCTGTTGATACTGCCCAGTATGCTGTTAGCCTTCATTGCTGTCCGGATGCCATGCTAACTCCTATTGAAGCTACTCTCCACCTGGATCCCTAGGTGTTTTTCAGCAGAGCTGCTCTCAAGCTTGTCATTCCACAGCTGGTACCGTTGCAGGAAGTGTGCCTATCCTGGGTGCAGAATTTTGCATTTGTCCTTATTGAATTTAATTGACTTTTCTGTTGACCCGCTCCCGTAGAATGTAGATTGTTCTGAAAAGCAGCCCTGCCCTTGAGCATATGGACTGTACCCCATCCACAAACTTGATGAGAGTGCACTCCATCTCCTCTTTCAGGTCATTGATGAAGTAGTATTAAATAGGATAGACCCTGGGAAACTCCTCTTGTAGCTGGTCTCCAACTAGAGTACAAAACATTAACCACCAACCTTTGAGCCCAATGATCCACACATTTAGGTGTCTGTTCACCTAGACTGTAATGTCCCAGTTTGGATACAATGACCATGTAGACATCTGCTGTTCTCCCCTTATCAGAGGGGATCTAGTGAGTTCATTGTAGAAGACAGGTTAGTCAAGCATGGTTTATCTCGCATAAATCTATTCTGGCCATTCCCAGTCACACTCTTCTCCTTCACTTGCTGAAAAATGGCTTCCAAGATGACTTGCTCCATGACTTTTCCAAGGATCAAAATGAGGCCTGTAGTTCCCTGGATTATTCTTGCCCTTTTTTGAAGATGTGCACAATGTTTACCTTCAGTCATCGCAAGGTCCCAGTTACTGAAGACCCCTGATCACTATGGCTTAACAAAGGTGATAGTGAGTGGTCTTTCAATAATATCGGCTAACTCTCTCAGCATCTCTTCGTGTGCTGTGGATTTGCGTGACAGGAGGTCTCTCAGGAGATCCCTGACCTGATCCTCATCCGCTACAGATAATTCTCTTTCCTGAAGCTGGTCTCTAGACTCTTAAGGCCTGGGAACCATGGCAGTGAAGGAAGAGGTAGCAAAGGTATGGAGTACTTCAGCCTTGCCCGAGTCCACTGTCTCTAAATCACAGTCCCCATTCAGCAAATATTTCATGTTTTCCTTATTCAGGTTTTTAATGCTACAGTAGTGTTAGAAGCTGTTCTTGTTGCCATTGATGTCCATTACCAGTGTCAGCTGTAGCTGAGCTTTGGCTTTCCTGGCACTGTCCCTGCATACTTGATCAATGCTTCTATATTCTTCTTTTGTAGCTTGTTTTTGCTTCCACCTCATGTGCATCTGGGTTGCTTTGCACTGGAGCTCAGTCATGAATGCCCTGTTTACCCCAGCTGGGCTTCTGGTGTATAAAACCTTGTGCTGAAACAAATAGTATGTTTGCTATTGCGTTTGTGTCTGTGAAGATGTTATTAATTTCTTCCAGGCATTGAACTATAGCAGACATAAATAAGCAGAGGTGACCAAGGTGCTTTTGCAAGTAACAAGTAAACCTGCCTAGCAATTTATGGTTTCATAGATTAGGGTGTTTTTTTTTCAGAAATAATTATTCAGTGGACTCTACTGGCTTAGTAAAGTTAAGTATAACTAAAAAAAGCTTTCATCAAGATGGTGGAACAAGAATTGGGACTAAGAGCTGGACAGCTGCATAGAACTTGTTTCTGTCTTTGGCTTTTTCAGCCTGCAGGAGTGTCTTGGATAATAACACTGCATAAGTATTTCTGTAGAATGGAACTGGTTTTTGGTTTAGGAGTCCTAAAAAAAGAGCTAGACTAGAAAAAATAGTGTTTCTGAGAACAGTGTAAAATGCTGCTCGTTGGTGAACTAGGAGTTCAGCCAGCAAAGACGATCTTTATCAGGTGTTTCTGGCTCTGTTTTGCTGTCTCAAGCAAAAGAGATCTTGGGTGATGTGTTTGGCTCTTAACTGAGTTACAAGAAGGCCTGGGGAACATCTGTGCTGTTTTATCTATGTTTCTTTCTGACTTAATGGATTCCCTTACTGGGAGAGTTCTTTGAAAAATTAAGGTGCTTTGAGATTAGCATCTGATTTTTGACTATTGCGTTGAACAGTGGCAGTGAATATGAGAAACTCTTGAACACCTCAGCTGAAGATTTAAACATGTACACATTCTAATAAATAACATCTTCAAGCTGAAGTTTCTCTTAAGCTGCTGTATATTCAGTACATAAATGAACTGGATTATTTTATTAGATTAAAAATACTTCTAAAGGGGAGAAGTTTGATTTTGCTTTGTCAGATGTGCCAGGGGTGTTGTGTGTCTATATAATATCTATATATCTGTATGGGGCTTAGTGTATGATTTGTTACTACCAGAAATACTTTATGAAATTGCATTGCAGAGGTTTAAGCACAAATGTTCGAATAAAATGTTCTTTAATTCCAATTTTATTGCAATCAGCCCTGAATATATAAATATCTCTGGAAAATATAGTATTGTTTAATTGTAGCAGAAAAAGTGCCTATTGCATTACAATGCAGGTCTAATTTCCATAGATTCATTTAAATTATCTTGTTTAAATATTATTGTGTCCTTTTGTGTTCTGATATATTGAGAAGAAATGTCTTGATTTGGACATGTGTGTTTCAAATGCAGTCTCTTCATTACACCTTTACTACATACTGCAGGTTTTCAGGACTATTTTCTTAGAGAATATCAATTAACAAAGATCACAGTTGTTAGCAGGCTTTATAGACTATATTCATAATAGATACATGTAGAAGATAATGAAGAAGGAACTTAAAACTGCAGTACCAAAATTTAAAACTTCTTAATCCACGTTTTGCAAATTTACTAATCTGGGACTCTGCCACAGACTAAAAATTAAATTCTCCTTCTACCATACAACTAAATTCCTGAAAGATACAATGTGCACAATAAAATCATTGTGTGTTTTTTCAGTGCCTGAATATAAATTTAAAATTTGACTTGCAGCTATAACATGCTGGTCCAGGTAAATTGAATAGGGACACTTTTGAATACTGGACAGTATTTAAAATATTTTTTTTAAATAATGTATTTAGATTTCTCCGGCTTCTGTTGATTGACTAGACATCATCGTTGTCTGTTTAATAACTACATCATTATGCAGTGAATTGGGCTTGGAATATACGAATAACTATGATTATATATATATATGAACATATATGAATTTGTCAATAACGTTGGAAACACTTTAGTTCACCATAAAGTTAATTGATAAATTGATTTAAATAATACCATTCCTTACACAGAACTTGTACTTTACTTCCAGACCTTCACCTGGACTATTCATTAACCGACGAGTTCTGTAAAAATCATTTCTTAGTGGGACTGCTTCTAAGGGAGGTGGGCAATGCATTGCAAGAGTTCAGAGATGTGCGGCAAATTGCTATCAGTGTGCTCAAGAATTTGATGATAAAACATTGTTTTGATGACAGATATGCTTCCAGGGTAAGTGTATTGTTATGCTAGTAGTGAAAAATAATAAAGATTAAGTGTGCACACATACCCAAAGTTTTTTTCTTTCACAAAAAAACTTGTTAATTTGCAGCAGTGCTATTTCTGTTCAGACTGTGATGAAAGTATCTATGAAAATTGTATCGAAATCAATCTGCAAATCCCATATTTTTAACAGTTACATGTATTTATCACATTTTACTATAGTGTAATCTAACTGTTGTTCTTCAAGTAATCAGATTTTTATGAACTTTTTAAAGCTCTTATTTTCATTAAACATTAGCCCTTAATATTTGGCAGCTGTCCTTCCATCATCTATTATTTGTAAAATTAGTATAAGAAAGCCACAAGTCATGGTATTAAATTTGAGTGATTTTTAATTTTCCTGACTTTCTTTTAACATCAGCTATGGAGAAGCCATAAAATTTTAGTGGAAGGTATCATTAATTTATGAAGCTAACATAATATTAGTTTACTTGGTTAGTCTTAGCTAAAATCACGTTAATTTAGGGGGTGTTTTTCTGCATTATATTGAAACAGTAAATAAAACCTATTGACCTTCTGTAAGTTAGGATGAAATACAGTGATTATCATTGCTTTTGCCATTTATGACCTTCTGAATGTGGGCTCTGGCTTGGCAAGTATTTATTAAATGCTCCTTTTTTTGGTAACTTAGGAGTGAATAGCTTAAAAAAATAATTTGTGATTAAAAATTCAACTGTAATTTGTTAATGAATTGTTAAACTCTATTTAGAGCCATCAGGCAAGAATAGCCACTATGTATTTGCCACTCTTTGGACTGCTCATAGAAAATGTTCAGCGAATCAATGTTAAAGATGTGTCTCCTTTTCCTGTTAACCCTTCCAGCAACGTGAGTGACCATTTCTATATGATATTCTGAAATTTTTTTTTAACAATTTATTGGTAACTTGTATATGGAACACTGCATACTTCTGGCAAACAGAGTTTCATAAGCTTCGGAGTTCTGTGAGTTCATGCTCCTTGCTTTTTAGAAGATTACAAGCTTAGTTAACCCTCATGGTTTTGGTTGCAGTTTCTCTGGTCCAGCTAAGTTATAATAAGTAATGATAATTGGCTAGTTTGGTCCTACATACAGGTTACAGTGCCGTTATTCATCTTTCCTTAAACCTCTGAAGATTTTTGGAGAATGCTAGGCCGCAGCATCATTCTAATGACATGTGATCGTACTGCCATGTAAGATCTTGTTTTTCCTGTATCTCTAGTGGATCTGCCTATATTTCAGCACAAACTATAGACCACACAGGATTGGACACGCTGCACCTTTTTGAGTGTTCTAGGAGCAGCCAAAGAAGCTGAAGGAATGGTGTATTTGAAGTAAAAAATGTCAGTTGTTTCTGCAATTTGATGGCCTTCCTCTTGTATCTGTTAACCAGTTTTGATCCACTTTTTGTGAGAGGAGATTTCATTTAAATGTCTCTGGTTTTCACTCAAAAATTACACTTCTCTTTAGTCTACTTGCTAGTTTGTATAAACAGTTTGCCTCTGTTCTTGGAGTTCCTGGCATTGGAGGCACTTGCACATATTTAATTTTTATGCAAGAGGATACTCCCCTGACATCTAGCATGTAGAGTGTTAGTTATGTTCGCTAAACTCCCAACACATCCAGTAGCTGCTGTTTCTGTTCAGCAGAAAAGATTGTATATTGGTGGTAGATTTTTTTTTTTAAATCTTACTTTCCAATTCAGTCCAACACTGAAATAAATAGACCACAAAATAAATTATTTAATTTTTGAGAAATTAGAGGAGAATTTTTAATCTTAAAGGAGAGTGCTTTTGGAACATCTGTAGTGTAAGAGGGCTACGGGAAAATGAATTCAGATGGAATTTGTGAAGATGTATATTGATATAGTTACAAACAATTGTTGAATCCAAGATTTAATTATTAGTGTATTTTATTTTTGTCCATATCTTGCTATGTTCCACTTGGTATTAAGAAAGAAATTCACAATACCCTTCCAACAAGAGAAACGTTTGTCTGTTTGAAATAAAAGTAATTTCGGTCTTTTGGAAATGTCTGGTTTATGGTGCTTAAGATTCAATGGAATATTCATTTCTTCAAAGTTTCCTGAGGTACCTAAAGTTTTAGGCTATCCCAAGCTTGTGCAAATACCTGAACATCTCATTCTATCCTTTTGAGCATATTTAATAGAAATTAAAATTTAAGAAAGAAATATATAGCAAATACTGTTCTTGAAGATAAAGTATGTAAGTTTCACTAAATCCATAATGTCGGAAAACAATAATCACATTTTCTTCTCTTTTCCGAGCAGAGTGCAAAGGATGATGCACTTAATTTGCCAACTGCAAGTCAGCTAGTAACACCACAAAAATCAGGAAACACATTGGATAACAATCTTCCTAAAGATCTGTTTGGTGTTATCTCTGGCATTGGTAAGCACATAAAACATAAAATAAAATAATTTAAAAAGGAAACAGTTTCCCTTTTCATTTGTTACCAGAAATAAGTGTTCTGTGTCCAACTTTGGTTGCTTTCTGCATACATACTTGAATGTTATTGCTACTTTTATTAACAGAGCCCAAATGCAATCAGCTGTTCAGCATGGGCCAGAATTCACAGCCTACACATGAAATCTTTCTTTTGGGATCTTTCTGGCTTTTCTTTTCTATTTGAAGCTAAAGCTGTTTCCAGGAGAGAGCTGCTTTCCACCCCACCCCCACCCCGCCCCGTCAAAGGTGATAGTTCTTGTCTTGCTACAGAGAAACAGAAGATGAGACTAGCCTAAGTTGCTTATGGCAAGAGTACCATAATCCACGATTTCATATATGATATTAGAGACCACCCCTAAGTGGAGTGCTGCTTGCACACACCTGCGGCCTTCCTCCTGTCTGTCGTCTTAAAGCGTTTTTCTGTTTGTTGTTGTGTGCTGTAATTAGTTGTGTCACTTACTAGTCATCTTAAAAATCAAACACCAAGAACAGATAAAAAATGAGGAAGGGGAATTTTTTTAAATATACATGCTGCTTCATGTAAGCGTGTATGTATTGCTACGTATGTATTTTACGCATGCGTGTATGTAGTTGTACGTAAGTCTGTGTATGTACACGCAGGTATACTTTGCTGAAACTCTAGAATAAGTTTGTCTTCATTAAAAGTAACTAAATGGAGTTAATTATTTGCCGCCTTAAAACCACCATATATGTATGTATTTTTTTAGAAGTGTGACTAAACTATGGAGTGACTTTTTTCAATATAGGTATTGTTTGAGATTTTATATTCTTTTGGGTTTTTTTTAGCTTCCCCATACACCACATCAACTCCAAATATTAATAGCGTGAGGAGTGCTGACTCAAGAGGCTCTCTTATAAGTACAGACTCGGGAAACAGTCTACCAGAAAGACACAGTGAGAAGAGCAATTCCCTTGACAAGGTAAAAAAAACAAACCAAAATAAAAAACCCAAAGTGAATTCCTGAAATTTCATGTTAATTCTCATAATAGTTAAGTTCTGTAATCTCCATCGGGAATGGGCTTTCTAGAATAACTGTAGAGCAGAATTTTACGTCTGTTTTTTCTTTTTAAAAATAATTGTAGTATGAACTCTTTACATTGCATTTATTAAGCTGTTTTGCAGAAAATAGAAAAAGATTTTCAATGTAGAAATATCAATAAGCAGTTGTTTGCTTTGCTGGAGAAAGGCACTAGATGAAGTGTATTGAATTTTGCTTGAGATATCTGAATTCTAGTTAGGATAGCTTCTTTGATTTTGTGGAGACCTTCATCCTGTTCTATACACGTTATATGCAGCATTTTTAAAACATTTAAAGACCAGTTGCTGTGCTTTCTCTAGGTGATTTCTTTTATATTAGTTTGACTTTTCTGAATCGTTTCACTTTAAAGCTGTTACAAATTAGGAGCTCTGGCTGCAGTAGCTGTGAGGTATTCAGTCATGTCTTTCTAGAGCTTGTATTGATATTCATCACATTTCATTTTCTTGGATCTTGTTGTGCAAGTCACAACATGTTAACTTTTTCCCCTTGACTCTGACATGCCTTCGTGTGGCAGAGAGAGAAGCTTCTCAGAAGGCACTCTGCTCATGCTATGCGCCCTAACGAAGAAGAAGAAGAAAATTCTCACCCTGCAAGGAAAAAACGTGTTACTATGGATTTTTCACTTCTGACAATTCCAGCTTTGCCAGAGAAAATTTTGCATGCTGCTTTCTCTCTTCAGTTACAAGAAGTATTTGTTTTTTGTGCTTGGTATAGTTAAGCTTCTGAGTGAAGTGTGTGATCAGTAGTTTTGCCACTTCTTTGCAACAGTTGAATCTCAAGGCAAATTTAGACAATGTAACCATGTAAAATGCCATGAAATGCCAAACCTGGAAAAGTTCATGTACATGATTTAATCATAAAAATCCAATCAGCTTAAATGTCAGCAGAATTTGAGTCTTAAGGTCTCTAATAGAAGTAGAACTAAAAAATCTAAATAAATGTTTTATGCATACACTGTTGCTAAATGGCAATGCTGTCATCTATTACTTAGCTGTCATGTTGTTAATTACTAACGTGTAGTGTTTTTACCAAATAAAAGGGTTTTCAAAGGAGTCAATATCCTTTGAAAATCCTACTCTGGTCTGCCAATTTAGGTAATACAGGATTTATGTTTTGCATGCTGTTAGTATTTTCCCTGAATAAGACTTCATCCTGGCTTCCGATTCGTTGCTTTCCAAACTTTCTCTCTAGTAAATCAGTTGTTCAGTGCACCTTATCTTCATATTATTCCTCATTGCTTGGTATCATTATTGGAGAGCCGTGTTGTTGTTCTAATTTTCTTTCAGAATAACCTGTAGAACTATATTTGTGGAATCAGAATTGACTGGAAGTGTGTCAGTTTCCATTTTAATATGTGCAGACTTTCTTGGTTATTTACAGGATTTTAAATTAAGCTTGTGAGTAGCGATAGTCATAGTTTTGTTCAACTACTTTAGAGGGAATATTATCTAGTGCTCTGGACAGTATCCTGAAATCTAGGAAACTCAAATTCTGTTTCTGCTCTGCCACCCATTAATTGCCAGCTCTATTTCAGAATCCATAAAGCTGCGTGGTAGCACCTCCTTGTTCACCAGAGATATTTCGAAGATAAAGAGTTTGTGAGGTCTTTAGAATCTGCAGTCATCAGGTTTATATAGCTGTCCATTTGCTCTTAACTTGCAGTAAATTCTGGCTAGTATTGATCATAGTTTCACATTCAGTTCCACTGTGCATCCATTCAATGGCTAATATGTGACAGGTTTGCCCAGCTTGTTTTAGGACAGCGATTCTTTCCTTTTACTTGGGATGCATTAAAAGGCTCAGCCGTCAATGGATGTGTATGCTGTGGAATGTTCCCTCATGGATTAGCATGTCTCATGCTTTAGAAGGGTTGTTCTACCCTTGAGGTGTTGGCACTTCTCACTTTGTTTGTGAAACCAAGTGCTTTTCTCCCTTGACTCTGTTTTTATTGTTTTATAATTTTGATATGAAGGATTTCTTCTGACACTGCTATGTGTCCTTAATAAGGTCATGGAGCCAAGATGATCTACCTTTCTTGTAGAAACCAGAGTTGCACAGATCAATTGTACAAACTGTTGACTTTACAGAAAACTTATTAAAGGTGTGGTTCGTTTTGCATTCACGTAAGTGGCTTCATATTGGAAGTGAGAATTAGACACTAAGAAGGGCATCATTTATCCTTTAAACAAACATTTATAGAGCATATCGTAAAAGCCTCCGGCTGAGAATTTTTTTGACACTTGATTGTGTGGAAATTACTCTTTTGCAGAGAAGTCTTTGCCTAGAGTTCAATTTTTATATTCTCATAGTTTTATTTTTTCCTTTTTTTGTGGTACACATTTTGAAAGATCAGTCATAGGGTTTTTTTTTTCTTTTTGGACAGACTTTGGTATTGAGTATTGCTGATTAACTGCCCACAAGTGTAGGAATTGTATGAACAAATGAAGCAGGGAG
>Ga0181612_176278_pt1 | contig 13998 bp, 7 predicted proteins | sample HoacroProtozoa21_FD_119630 | JGI IMG/M metagenome (GOLD analysis project Ga0181612, IMG submission 119630) | Hoatzin crop microbial communities from Cojedes, Venezuel. Combined Assembly of Gp0051906, Gp0051904, Gp0051908
TGTGGGGAACAGTGTCAAAGTCCTTACTAAAGTCCAGGTAGATGAGGTCCACAGCCTTTCCTTCATCCGCTAGGCGGATCACCTGGTCATAGAAGGAAATCAGGTCGGTCATGCAGGACCTGCCTTTCATGAACCCATGCTGGCTGGGCCTGATCCTCTGGTTGTCCTATGCAATCCCCCAGTTGTCTCATGCAGACACATGGAGCGCCTTCTAAAAGGCAGGAAACATGCCTTGTGGCAAGAGTAATTTTAGGAGTAAGACAAGAAGCCTGAGTAAGCAGATGTTGTCTGCAAGGTCAGAAAGGTAAGTCCGGTTTCACAACACTGCAGTTTATGCAGTGACACAGAACTTATTCCAGCCCCTCTGGGGAATCAACATCAATTGTGTTGGTTTGTATCTGTGATCAGATTAATCTGTGACTACAGATCCCAGATTGCTGCACATGGAGATCCACGCTGTCTCCAGCTGGCACTAAGGTTCTGAGGGAACAGTCTGAAGGAAACCAAAGTATTTTCTTAGCCCTCTTCCTTCCCCTTCCCAAGAAAACATTTCAAGCCTACCAACAAGCCTACTACACTGGCCTTTCACTTAGTTTTTCTGTATTGCCTATCTTTTTTTTTAGAACACTTGGATTCAAGGGGAAATATACCAAACATTTTTACTTATTACTTTATTTATTTTGACCTTTTCTAGCACCATAAAGGTATTCAGCACATCATGCATGAGTGAATGGCATAGTTCCACAGGCCAAACATACACAAAATGTGAGGAATAACTGCTGCAGGAGGGAACTAGAAATAAAAGGATTAAATGATTAATAGTAATAACAGTTATGTATGTATGCATTAAGTATTTTATACAAGAGAGAGAGAAGGGGAAGGGAGGGGAGGGGAGGGGAGGAAAATGGGTCCCATTCATTGTGCTCATTGATTCCACAAGCTCACACCTATTTCTGCAGGAGATACACTAATGTGGGCAGCTGGCAATGCATGGATAAGGGAGCAGAAGTGATCCTACACCACACACATACGCAGAATTGCATGACGGATACTGGTCTTGGTGCTGTGGCAATTTGAGCCAGCTTCCACCATGTCCACACACCAAAGAGCACAGATTTATTTCAGAAGTTAAGAAGAATTGAGCTCTCTGCAATTAGCACTGCCTGGTGACACTTGCACTCTGATCTCATGGCATACAATCCTATCTTCTCAAAGCCCAGGTCTCTCATTCAGATAGAGGCCAGGCCAACCCTAACCAATAAGACTACATCCTTCTCAGAACTTATTACAGACATAAAGCACACAGCTAGTTTTCTTTGTTCGATAGGAGCCATTTTACTTTTACTTTTATTTAGTCAATGTTTAACAAAACTTTTTTTAAAACAAGCCTTAACCTTAAGTTTTGCTAAACGTGAACGCACTCCATGAACTTAACTTTGTGGCCATATAGCCACAAAGGGAATGAGGGAAAGAAAGAGAGCGCTCCTACAACAAAAGCTGCAAAACTTCTTACTCCTTTTAGGTTTTGTTTAAATTTACTACACTTCAAGGTGTCTATATCCCTTCACAGTAGTTCTGAAGTGCTCTGAAACCTAGTACTTTTTAGCCTGTTAGATACATCAAGTTACCTATGCAGTGTAACATGCATTTATCTATACTCTAGACTTCCCAGAACTGGGGAGTGGGACTGGCATATCTGGGCCTTTGCTTTGGACCCAATTAACCACCAAGGAATTAGCATGGTATTATAGGTATCTTCAGATCCTGATTAACCTAAACAGAAATGCCGTGAGAGAGCAAATGGGTGGGAAGACTGAAGAGAGCTGATCTCATTAAGCTCACACTGTAATCTAATTCTAGATTGTTTAGGCCTCCTATCTCTCATCCTCTTCTTCTCTTCCTGTTTCTAGGAAAGAAAATAGCCTCCACCCTGCTAATGATCCCTCAGGGGAGGCAGCGTCAAGAGGCAACCCTTGCTGCAGGACAGAAAAGCCACGGCTGCTGCTGTTGCGGCACACAGCATCAGGCTAAGAGTATCTGCAGCCTACAGATATCAACTAATCTAAGTGGGTGATGAAGGAAGCCTCCCCCCTTGGGAAGTCAGCTGATTCATGGAGGGAGGGGAACAGTTTTCCAGTGAAAACAAAACACAGCTTCTCAGAACCCCAATAATGTCTATGCATTCTCCAGAGGATTTGCAGAAAGACGGGAACAAACATACTCAAACAGAAAGATGCATAGTTGGAAACATCATTTGAACATGACATTTCACAGTGAAAACATGGGGCAGAGAGCTTAAGAAGGTCCAAATCCACATCCCCACCAGCAGGCAGCAACGGGTCCCTCTTGCTTTGCTTTTTCATAATTTCTTTGCCTCCCTCCTCCCTGCTGAATGCTTATGGCCAGCTTCTGAGCTCCCTCACTGAAGCTGCTGAAAACAGGTAAGCAGGCAAAAGGGACCATTTATTCTTCTTCCACGATTTTTTTTTCTCCCCTTTCATACTTCTGCCCCAGTTCAGCTACTGTCTAATCAGCCTGCAGTGACAGCCACAAAAAAAATAGCATTAACTGTATTTCTCCTCACTTATCTTTTTCTCACTGCCAAGAGAGTATGCAATAATTCTCACCCTGGGAAACCTTTGTCATCTCAGAGGGAAAGCAACCTTTCCATTACTTGCTTCAAATCCCTGATTCAGTCTCTGCCAGAGGACAATGTGCAAATGCAATTGTCCACCAGGTTTGCTAACCACAGAACATCACATTCATTTATGACAGGTATGACCTGGGAGAAAAATGAAGAGGGAAGGAGGAGGAAGCATTTGATAAGCCAGTAACTAAATACTAACATGTTGAATCTCCCACTCTGCTCTCACTGCTTTTGAAGGCAATAAAATCCAGACTGGTATTTCCTAGGAATCTCTATACATACAAAAAATTATCTGAGGCTGTTGTTCCCTACAACAAATATTCTCATAATGGTGTCAGACCAAAGACCCATCTAATTCAGCTGGCAGTAACTAAAATAAGGTTCAAGAACACAGTAAACACAGTGGTACTTTCCCAAACGCTCTTCCAGGCTCCAATAATTTGTGGCTCATGAACTCCCCAACACATACATTCCCATGCTTTAATATCCCTAACAAATTTATTTTTCATGAACCTGTCCTGCACCCCCTCGAACTCACATAAGCTGCAGCATCCATAATACCTGAGGCAAGCAGTTCCACAGTTTAACCACATACAGTAAGGAAGAATCACTTCTTTTTGGTACCTCTGCTCAGTAGAGGTTCCTCCAAGCTTTACCTTGTTTGAAAATCTGGCAGCTGAGTACGCATATGAAAAGCAGTGGTTGTTCCTAAAAATTTATTTAAATTTTACCACACTATTCCACAATTCCTGTGGGAAATGGGAGAAAGAACAAAGAAACAAAAAAAAAACATGGGGCGGGGGGGGAAGCCTATGCAATGAGGAAAGAAAAGAAGGTGACTGTGGTGAAAGAGGTCATTGTATCAAAAAATCTCTAATTCCTACTTTAAGGATACAAAGAAGTCTTCCAGAGAAGTTTACACATCTTTTGAATTTCTGCCCAAGTATCTCAGCAAGTAGAAAGATGTTTTAAATGACAGGCCCCCCCTCTCTCCTGACTGCATACTTGGAGACTTTTAGATGCGATATTTATTCCATCAGGCTCATGAAACGAGTTACACCCAAAAAATGTGCTCCAGAGATGCCCATTTCAGACAGTAGGGTATGAGTAACTAGCACGGAGGTCTACGGTCTCCGCAGTTTTGGTTAATCCACCTCCCACTTGGACCGTATCTCAGCACAGACAGGGAAAGTGCACAAAGCTGTCCACCCTTTTGGATGACTCTACAGTCCTGATGGAGCAACAGCTTGGGGCACACACTGCACTAAGCCACCCACACACATAGGTTAATGCACTTTTTGATGATTCATAAACCCAGATCTAACAGCAGAATCAAGCTTTTTCTTCATTATTTTGGAATGAAACATCAGCTAACATTTTTTACAGATGACTGTCAAGGCAAAATCCTGGACTCAAGAGTCCTGCTTATCTAAAATGATTCTCTGCTACACCCTTTAAGGCAAAGCCATGTCTATTAAAAGAAATAAAGAAAATCCCAGAATCATAATCCTGGAACATTCAGCTCTGTACTGTACTCCGTGCAGTTCATTATGTCTAGATTTTGCAAGGATCCTCTGTACAGCAAATGCTATTACTGTGCTACATAATCCCTACTCACTGTGGACTAGTTAAAGATGGATTTATATAGTCTTAACTGCAAATTCTTCTGCTTTTGGGTGTTCTTGCTGAGTCTTTAATAACATAGCTTTGAAGTCTAATTACTCTCTTAATAGTTGCAACCATTGTACTTGAGAAATATACAAGATGAGTAATGAGGTTCTGAAGTAGAAGTTAACTTTAATCAAAAGGGGAAAACATGAGGAAAGTTTTATTCATCAATAGCTTTGACAAAATCAACTTTACTGTCATGCACATCAAGTTCAGTTTTCAAATCACTGGAAATCTGCCCTTTCGCTCCTTCCAGCAAATTCTATTCAATCACTAATTAGGAAAGAGAGGAAGAGTTGCTAATCAAGGGGGGGGGGAAGATTCACAACTGCCAGTTAACTTTACTACTAACATAATGGAAAACACGTGCAGAACAGCCACCCAGAAGATGATTGCCCACAACGTTTTGAAGAAAGAGTTACATCAGAAGAGAAGATGGCCACAGAAGATTACATTGGCACACAGCTCAATTAACCCAATGCACAGAGTTAGAATGAGACTACGGACACAGAGAAACTGCTTTAACATAAAGATATATTGCCACATTCCCTTTCTTAGAGAAAGGGGAAAGATTAACAACCTATGTGTCAGCTAACAGAGGACAGATCTTTATGAGGGAAGCATTTCCAGAATATTTTATATGATTGATCATTTTCTTTTACCTCTCCACAATACTGCAATACTCTCAGAGCTATACTACTCATATTTGCAAAAAGAACAAAGAAACTGAAAATGCAGATCCAATTAGCAATCTCCTTTTCTATCTTTACTGTTGTTTGCCTGATGACACAGACACAGTTTTAGGTAACAATGTACACAGAAAAATGTGTGTATGTAGAAGTACATAACACCAATAGCCCCTTTGCACAGTTGGCAATGAGAAGTGGAAACACATTATGGCATACGCTTCATGTAGTCAACAATAAATACAAAACTATACATTTAGACTCCAGTTCCACAGCTGCATTTTCTCAGGCACCCACCTATACTGAGAAAGCATCATTTGCACAGTAAGCACATATTAGCAAGAAGGACTATAGGATTTATTTTCTCTACAATATTCAGTAAGATAAAGAAAATAAATTTATAACATAGGACATGACTTTTTCTCTGGCACAGCAGGTGCAGAGAGACACACATCATAGTGGCAAGATTCAACTTGCACATTTTCACACACTTACAAAACAAGTTGTTTCTACCTCTTACTGGTGTCTATGGAATATGAAGGGAAAAGACATCAAGATTATGTAGGATCATTTGAGTCAAACTGTCACTGTAATACAATGCATGCTGTCCATAAGAAAAAATCAGCATCTTTATATTTCTTTTGCTAGAGATTCTTCAAATGTCAGATATTACAAGAAAACTGGAGTGTTACTTCTTTCTAAATGCAGTACTACAATTACTAGGGAACTTCCAAATCCTGTGAGACAAAACATTAGGGTAAGAAATGTTTTTACCCAATTTACCCTAACTTTTTAAAACTAAAAATCCCCCTCTTTGCCATCTAAATAGAGCATGTCTGGTCTCTCACCAGAGGAAAACTTTCTGAGAAAAGCTAGAAACTTTTGTCATCTAAATCCTTCTGTAGAAAACTCACAGAATTCATATTGTCATTCACTGAGAACTAGACTTTTGTATTTCCAGTCTTCCTTCACATCAAGACATTATAGAGAGGTTTCCAAACTTGCCATTTAGGAGGCAGAATTTATTACCTTCATGAATCATTAATTTTAGGCTCCAATAAAATTACAAGGTCATTTAATGATGTGATAGATTATGTGCCATCCCTGAAGTCTGAGGATCATGAGAGTAGTATCTCCTTTGCTAAATCAACAGGAGGGACAGTCTCAAAAACATTCTGCCCAGAAGCCAGATTTACAAGCTCTGCTGAGAAACAATCAGCACTGCAAATTCTCCAAATTTCTCCACGCACTGTGCCGGCTGAGATTGTAACCACCAAAAACCCCAGCTGTTTGTGCCAAAGTCCTTTACGTAGGTGCACCATTGGAAGTTGTAAATTACATGTAGAAACAGCTGAGGCTCACGAAACTCCAAAACATTTCTCCTTTGACCAGTGTGGCCAGCAGGGTTGTAATTTCTGTGAATCCAGTATCTGGGGTTCTTGGAATTTGCCAGTCCTGCTGGCAAAACAGTCACATCTTGTAACTTCCATGTGGGCAGGAATGAGATTCAAGGAACTTACAAGCTCCCCAGGGTAGCTGGAGGAACTAGCAAATTCAGTTAGACAGATACCTAGTGTTCGTGGAATATTGCCAAGCCTTTTCAGAAAACAAACCACAGCTCATGACGCTTACAGATTTTTCACTGTTGGGACTAACAGTAAGGTCCACTGAAGAGGTTATATTCCCCACTAAATGCCTGAATGAGAATGTGTCTTTGCTGGGAATCTAAGTTATATTCTTGGCTGTGTATCTACAGAACAATACGAACTTCCCTAAAGATTCAATGGCTGCATCTTCTACCATATGCCTGAAGAATACTGTAAACGTTATTCTCATGTAAATTAACCTCCACAGGTACCTGGTGAAGATATAGTCTGTATCAAGTATATCTCACACAAAATAAAACAGGCATCAGAGGAGCCAGGAACTACTTCAGGTTTCAGCCTCAGGACAGTTCTGGAAGGCTTGATGAAAGGTGAAGATGTTCCTATGCACAAAGCATTTGTTTGCTCCTCTGGTAACTGCTTTCTTTTGTTTGAGATATCCCAAACTGTCATCAATGAGAAGCCCTGAACGGCAATAAGAGAGGGGGAACACTGATCACTGGGGAGGCAAGTGGGTATGGGTGATGGGACAGATGGGAAAAGCAAGGACAACAACACCTACTCCTGGATATGTTGCATTGTGAGATGGGCAACAAAATATCCCAAATGAAGGGACACATGTAACAAAATATTTCCAAATTATTATTCCACTGTTGCTTCAAATGAAGCATATGTCCTAGCTTCAGCTGCTTGAGCCTATCCTTCTAAGCACAGAAGTCTGATAAGTTTTAAAGAGTCAGGCTGTTATTATAAGAATAGTACATGTCCATCAGTATAATGCGTATGAATTAACAGATATTCTGCTCTCTGACCATATCCACAGAGTCTAACCAGACTTAGTTATCCCTGGAAGTTTCCATCCCATGTCTGCCTCCAAGTGTCTATGAAATCACTAAGCAGCTTCTGTGGAGCATCTGCATCTCCCTACATCAAATATCAGTATATCAGTATATTAATATGACAGTCAGCCTCTTCATTCAATCAGATTCAGGACAGGCCAAAGAATACTCTGACCAACAGAACTGAGCCAAGATGTCAATTCTTACACTAAAAGCAAGAGAGTAGACCTTGGAGGGGAACAGTCAGAGAGACTAGTCAACATCAGGCCACCAAGGAAGAGAAGATTTTGCCCAATTTGCAGCAATTTAGGGAAGGCCAGGATTTTCTGGAGAGAGGTCTTTGACTCTGTGGCCTCCAGCACTGCCCTCTGACTTCCCAGTTATGCAGCTACATGAGTCCCATGTTAAAAATTACTCCTAGCTCCTAATCCCAGAGACAACCTGGTGCACCATTATCTTTAGTAATTCTGGTTCACAACATGAGAGAAGGGGTAGCCCCATTGAGCTATCTTTTCTTTCAGCTTTCTGCAAACCTGCTTTGCATAGCGTAGTACAGAGAAGCCTCTACAGAACCTGTGGAGACAAATACAGAAGATGCTACCAGAAAGGCCCTTACACAGCTGCATGTGCTCTCTCTCTGTGTATGCATGTGTGCATGTGCTTTTCAGCACATGTACATGTGTGTTCATAGGTCTGTCCATACTTCCAGGACTTCTGCACCCAGAGAAATTGATTCTTGCCTTCTAAGAAGCATTGCATTCATTAAGCGGAAAACAAAAGAGGCTGAAGGAAACATGAACAGGAGGAAGATGTACCAAATAAGCATGGATAAAGGAAAACTTGATTCATCGACACTCTTTAGACTCTGCTTCTTACACTGTCTTCCCCAGGCAGAAGTCTTCCCTCTCATTTTAATCTTTTGAAGACTCTGCACAGGCAGTAAAAACTGATAAAAACTGTTTGCAATCAATACTATCTTTACTTCTCCTTTTGTCCACACTGGTATTAATACACACAAAGAAACTTCGCAAAAGCCTTTCATACCCTTGTTCTCTGTGTCTTACTCTCCCCCCCGCACACGTATCACTATCACCTCAAATAATACACTGGGGTAATGCAGTCATTCCCAGATTCCCTTGTGGTGTACTCTTTCTAAATCTGAAACAATCTGTTATTCCCAGAACCTGAACCTTAAGACAAATCATTGCATTTAGGATTCCTAGTCTTGCCAGGTTCAGATTTTTTCCTGAATTCATCTTACCCAATTTTCTGTTTAACCTAATTGAAACAGAAGCCAGATTTTGCACAGAAGATGAAGATATAGCAGCAGCTTCAGAAAATACCACACCAGGACAGAAAAGCTTAACGCTCACTAGAGTAGAGTCTAGCTCTTCCTAACATCACATGGAAAGACACCTCTGTAGTCATTACAGAAACTCACATGATTTTCCACATAAACTGTATCCTAGAGGATTAATTGTTTTGACAAGGCAACAAAGGAAGCCTCACAAAGGATGTGTTTATATGTAACAGTTTGCTACGTCACTTATATAATTTATTCTGGTTGTCTTCTCTTTCATGTAATTTTAAAGAAGTAATTTGACTTAAGGGGGTCGGGGAGTAGTTATTACCACAGTTTAAACAAGAGGAAATTTAGTTTAATTGCATATATTATGTTAGAATATGCTGGCACTCTCCATAAAGACATCATCTTCCTTTTTAAGGTGAGTCTGTTCAGAGGATTTATAATTTTGGCTCATTTCATCCATGAAGGTTCTTTCCTCATGAACCAGAGAAGTGAACAGGATTAATGTAGCACTCAGGAAAGAGTCCTTTCATCTAGCAGAGCATAACTATGGACAAAGCCACAGATTTCAATAGTTCCAGACTAGGGCAAGTTCAGCTACGAACTACATCCAGTTTCACAGATGATGTCTCTTCCCAAAATGAGCTGAAGCAAATGTCCAAATTCAAACTTCCTCAATACATGCAGAATTTTTGGAACAAGCTCTGGATATAAAGTCCGTGGAGCTCTTCTGTACATCATATGGTATGAGAATTGTGAAAAACAGCCTCCCCAGAAGGCACTATGCCTGTGCTCTACATCTAATATTCCATCTGCTCCAATGCTGGTTTGACATTTGAACTGCAACTATAGAATCCTCTCAAAAATATTTGGGCATTTTTGTTTGTCTTCCAGTAAACATTCCGCTTTTCAACCCCTGTGAGCACTGAAGGAGACAAAACACACCTCACGCTGCAATTTTGCCACTAGAGGGCAGCTCTATATTTCTACATTTTGTTCATGCCCTCAAAGAGGAATTAATTTCATTGCATTCCTACACAATGGATCCACAACGTGTAACTTCGGCTCAAGAATCTTATAAAAGCCTTCTTTGTTTCTAAATCAAAAAACAGTGGTTACCGTTTAATTCACCAGTTTATGAGGTATGCAGTATCCCTGTATGCAGAGTTCAGAAGGAACTATGCTGAGTTGACTTTTTAATGCAGACCACCATTGAGAAAACATCTCTTTATTTTGTCAGGGTGTGGTTTGTTTACATGGTGCATTCCCAATCTCATAGGCTTATGGTATTTTCTGCTGCTTGTTAGTCCATGTGCTTGAAACAGCAACAACAGCAATTTATCAAAAACCATGTTTTTAAAGTTCAGCATCATTCTTTTAATGTGCACATTTACTTAAAACCACAAATTTATGTTAAGCATTTTTCACCAGAAAAGAACTGGATCGTTCAAATTTCCTCATTTTTTTTCTAACACCCCCCCCCCCCCATCATATGGATAAATCTCCACCAATGTTACACTATGCCCTCAAATCAACATTTGCATTTAGATTTGCTTGCTTGTACACTCTCCCCTTCAAGGCCCACCCATCAGCCAATGAATGATTGCTGTCAATCAGATCACAGGAGCTCTGCCACATAGGGTGCACAGTCCCACTTACTCCATACTCAGCTGCATTCCCCACACAAGCTTCGCAGGATGGCAGGCTCCACAGTAACTTCTCACATAGCTTGAAGCAAAGTCCAATCTCCACGAGGCTCTAGCCACAGATCTGCATGGACATAAACCAAAAGCATCCTTCAAATAAGTCCCGCAGAGGTTTTGCCGTCCTATTCTTTTCTTTTTAAATGACTAAACAGACAATGCATCATGTTACTACATCTCTCATTCCCTTTAACAGAGAAGTTCCCCTAATTTTTGTCCCTTATTTCTCAGAACAGAAGCTGCAAGGATTACTGAGGCTTTGAAGCCAGCTGTTAGTATTATACCACAATAATCAAGGAAAGCATGGATTGAATCTCCGGACTCATTCATAGACCTAGTTCCTCTTCTGACCCCATCCACACCACAACACATCTCACACTGCTGCATGGCAATTGGTGCAATAGAAATGGGAGGTTTTTCTGAGACTACCATATTAAATTACTAGGAGAACACCCCACTAATAATAATATGTCATACAAGTTTCTTTTCGTATTATAAGTCCTACAAGTCAAGCCCTACAACTGAACACTTGCACTGGGTATCTTCGATCCATGAATTGAAAAACGCACTGACACAAAAGTTTACTTTAAAAGACACCAAAAGGATCACTTCCAGATTAGGCCAGATTGAATTTTCTTCGCATTTTGTGAAACTCCTGAGGAGATTTGTTGTGACATTCCACAGTTCTCCAGGCAAAAAAGCAAAACATACTGTACAGAGCTTGCAGATGCAACAGTTGAACACTTCTTTTTAGAAAACAGCAACCTACAATAACAAATCTTTTTGCTATTCACAAGAGAATAATTGAGTATTGCAAAACTTGATAATTACTGATTCATGACAAATTTAGGAAAAACATCAGCTTAAGTAATCAGGTCAGGGAACTGCTGCTGACCACAGTGTTGGCAAAAGAAAGAGTTTCTTTCCTCATACCTTTCATCAAAGTTTAACATTTCACAGTATTTAGATTTTAGCACTTCATTGGTCCAGACCAGTAAACAACTGATAGCTTGAGAACTAGAAGTAAAATTGTGAACAAACATGTCTATTTAGAATTACCTCATAATTCACTTACACCGTTCCCATACTTTCAAATTCAAGTTAGTAAAATTACTGAGGACCCCTAATAGTTGTAAAATAATTTATTACTTCTGTTAGTAAATTCACAGAATAATCCCTTACACAGCCTGCCACAAAAGGTATGCTGGGTCAGATATTGCCAATTGGGAATAAAGATTTCATTCAGATCTCAAGGTGGACAAAGACCAAACCTACTTTTTTTTGAAGGAAATGTATATTTGATCTTCATTTTCTCCTGGAAAATGAAGGAGTAAAAGTGAAGAGCTTTTCTCTAATAAAAATTACTGCAGGTAAATTCATTCCACCTTCTTCCATGCCTCCATGATATTCTTTACCTGACAGTGAGGAATCATTCTTAAAAGGCAGCAGTGCAGTGAAAGAAGGTCTCAATGAAGTATTATAATAGCTCCTATTTACCTTCCTAAGATGGACACTATAAAAAAAACCCAAACATTTAAAACTGAGAAACTGTTAATCCACCCCAAGTAAATATTTGTTCTGCTGTAGAGAAGATATTGTACTGACCACTTCATGTAACTATGCTAAATGTGACTTACACAACAAAGTGTGCTTTAGCAATTTAAACACAGCCCACAGGGGCCAACTTTTAACTATCACAACTTGCTACACTTCAGGCCTATATCACAGATAAATTTCCTGCATTATAGGAGGGTTTTACTAAATAATGACAGCCATGTTGAAGAGGAAAACTAAAGTTAATTGGATGAAGTGTGTCAAGAACCTGGAGTAATTCCATCCAAAGTAATGTCTTGTGCCACAGCCATAAGCTGTGATTTTCTACACAGAAGTATTTTTTATACACATTTGTTCTAAAATGAATGTTATGTGACTGCTGCTATGAATCATTATTAGCTCTAAAGGAATATTGTAAAACCACTCAACTCTCCACCTTCAGAGAAAAAAAATTATATATCCTCTTATAAAAACTCCTGCTAATTAAATAAGCAAGGGAAATCTTTCGTGGAAGGCAGGAAACTATAGGAAGAATAGCAGGTAAGACTGTTTTACAGTCTTCTCCTTAGAACTGTCATTAGAAAATTTTCATCCGTTCACGGGATTACACATTATCTTTGCAGACTTTCTAACTGAACAGATTGTATTAGGCATAAAGAACTCCCCTCTTTATAACAAGATGTGTCCCTGTAGATGTGATCAGGACACAGTGGCAGCGCAGTCTTGAGTACTTGGACAATGACTGTCAGAGTACATTACCTGTTACTCTGAAGCTCTCCAAGTTTTCACTGATCTTGTGATATATATACAAGTTAATGCACACGTACACTCACATATACCAGTGGCATTCTATTTCCACACAGGGTGAGAGCAAATTCTGAGTTAATGATAAGTTCAGTATTTACTAGTTTCAATGACTTGCCCAAGTAACATTGCGGTCCAGTAGTCACTTTTTTGTCTCTTTTTGCTTTTGGCTAATCTTCTTTTGAATCAGCATAATGAAGGGGACTGAAGAAATGCATGGAAAAAATAAGGAAAGGTCCTTCTTAATAACTGCAGTGCCTCAGTCTTAAGGCCAAAGTCACCTGCATTGTTTTTGTGCCTTCCCCTTTAAAGCAGCAAGGAATTTACCTACTAACAGCAACTACAAGACCTGCCCCCAAAAGGCATTATGCACAGTTACTCACAAAACTGTAACAGGCTCCTAACCCACTGGAGTTGGACCACAGGAGTTTCAATGCATTTGCAGTGCAAGGGAGAGAAAGAATCAAATCCTTAAAGCAACAAGTGTCAAAAAAGCTATTTTAGAATCATACAATCAAACAGTCTGCTTCAACAGGCTTAATTCATTCATCTTCGAGATGACATGCTTCTTAGTGTCCACAGCTTACTTAGAGATACCAGTCAGAAGCTCCAGTAACATTCAGAGATTTGTATATTAAATGCCTTCCTGAAAGATTTAGACATTCCAGGTACTTAATAACTGAGACAGATAAATTTGCTGACAAAATGTGAACAAAGAGCTCTCCTTTGATTTGAGAAAAGAACAGGCAACTCGATCAATTATGCTTCTCCTGCTCTAGTGTTTTCTTGTAAAGCTTGAATTTATGTGATAAGTCTGTTCTCTCTTAGAGCTACATATTTGAAATATGATTGATGAAAATGAGCATAAATGACCAAGGGCTAAAATTGACACGTTCTAATTATTGCTTCTAGAAGTGAAAATTCTGCAACCACAGTTCACTGTTTAAAGCACTGACAACTACTACAGTGAGAAAGGCACATTTTTTCAAGAGTAAGGGAGCTGGAAAGCAAATACTTTTTCTACATAAAATGGGATAAAAGGTAGTAAATAAGGAGTCTGAAAGTAAGTACTGGTAAGAGACTGAGTAAAATCCAGGTAAATATAGTCCCCTCCTTTGCACTGATGCAAGTGATTTTTTCCACATGCCCTCTTCTCTTTTTGTTCCTATTTTATAAATGCATGGAAA
>Ga0181612_116348_pt1 | contig 13997 bp, 10 predicted proteins | sample HoacroProtozoa21_FD_119630 | JGI IMG/M metagenome (GOLD analysis project Ga0181612, IMG submission 119630) | Hoatzin crop microbial communities from Cojedes, Venezuel. Combined Assembly of Gp0051906, Gp0051904, Gp0051908
CGCCGAAGAGCTGAGGAAGCAGGCGGAAGCGGCCAACGCGGCCGCCGAGGAGCAGAAGGCGGCGGCAGTAGAAGAAGTGCAGCAGCAGGCCGCGCAGACGGCAGCGGCAGTCGAGAACACGTTCGCGCAGGCGGCGGCTCCGACGGCACAGGCAGCTGCGCCTTTCGCGCAGGCGGCGCCTTTTGAACAGGCGGCGGCTCCCGTGCAGCAGGCGGCAGCGGCCGTGCAGCAGGCTCCGACGGAGAGCGCTTACGCATTCGCGCCGGCGCCGACGGCCACGGCTACGGCCTCTTTTGACCAGATGCCCGAGGCTCCGACGCTCGTGTTCGGCGCGGCGGCAGAGGCGGTCCAGGCCCCGAAGGCGCAGGAACCCGCCCAGGCGGTGATCGACGACAGCATCCTTACCGATGCCGAGAAGAAGCAGGTAATGGAATTCTCCAAGCAGATCGACATCGCCGACACGAACTCGATCCTTCAGTACGGCGTGGGCACCCAGCAGAAGATGTCGAACTTCTCCGACACCGCCCTTCAGAGCGTCCGCACCCGCGATCTCGGAGAGGTCGGGACGATGCTCACGGGCGTCATGGACAAGCTCCGCGACTTCGACCCGGACGAGAAGGAAGAGGGCGGCCTCTTCGGAATCTTCAAGAAGCCGAAGAAGAAGCTCGCGGAGATGAAGGATAAGTACGACGACGTCAACACGAACGTCGAGAAGGTGGCCTCCGCCCTGAAGGAGCACCAGGTCGTCCTCATGAAGGATATCGCGACCCTCGACAAGATGTACGCCTCGAACCTTCAGTACTACAAAGAGCTGACGATGTACATCCTCGCCGGCAAGCAGAAGATCAACGACGTCAAGGCAGGCCCGCTCGCCGAGCTCCGCGCCAAGGCCGAGAAGTCGGGCCTTCCCGAGGACGCGCAGGCCGTCAAGGACATGGAAGACCAGATCAACCGCTTCGAGAAGAAGATCTACGACCTCGAGCTGACGCGCACGATCTCCATCCAGACCGCGCCGCAGATCCGCATGATCCAGAGCTCCGACACGATGATGGTCGAGAAGATCCAGTCGACGATCGTCAACACGATCCCGCTCTGGAAGAACCAGATGGTCCTCGCGCTCGGAATCGAGGATTCCACGAAGGCCGCCGAGGCGGAGGCCGCCGTCACGGAGATGACGAACCAGCTCCTGAAGGAGAACGCCGACAAGCTCAAGATGGCCACCGTCGAGGCGGCTCAGGCGTCCGAGCGCGGCATCGTCGACATGGAGACCTTGAAGCACACGAACGAGCAGCTCATTTCCACGCTCGACGAGGTCACGAAGATCCAGACCGAAGGCCGCGAGAAGCGCGCCCAGGCGGAGGTCGAGCTCGCTAACATGGAGAAGGAACTCAAGGAAAGGCTTCTCGGAATGCAGAAGTAATATCAAAAAGGCGTGTCACGGCAAGCCCGGCTCGTGCCGGGCTTGCGTTTCGTAACACGGGCTTAGGGCTTCCCCGAAGGGACGCGCAAAGGCGCGGAAAGCTTGGGGATGGGCAGAGCCCGCAGGAATTCATTTTCAAAAGAAAAGCTGACGATTGGAGTTGACTCAAGATGAGAAAAGAACTGGCCAAGACCTATGATCCCTCGGGAATCGAGGACAGGCTCTATCAAAAATGGCTCGACAAAGGATATTTCCACGCGGAGGTGAACCCGGACAAGAAGCCGTTCACCATCGTAATGCCGCCGCCAAACATCACGGGACAGCTCCACATGGGGCACGCCCTCGACAACACGATGCAGGATATCCTGATCCGCTACGCGCGCATGCGCGGCTACGAGGCGCTTTGGCAGCCGGGCACGGACCACGCGGCGATCGCGACCGAGGTGAAGGTCACGGAGCATCTGAAGTCGCAGGGCATCGACAAGAAGGAGATCGGGCGCGAGGAGTTCCTGAAGTACTGCTGGGAGTGGAGGAAGGAGTACGGCGGCAGGATCGTGCGTCAGCTCCACAAGCTCGGCAGCTCGGCCGACTGGGAGCGCGAGAGGTTTACGATGGACGAGGGCTGCTCGGAGGCGGTGCTCGAGACCTTCATGCGCCTTTACGACAAGGGGCTCATTTACCGCGGCTCGAGGATGATCAACTGGTGCCCGGTCTGCGGGACGACCATTTCCGACGCGGAGGTCGAGCATGTCGACCAAGACGGATTCTTCTGGCACATCAACTATCCGGTCGACGGAGAGGAGGGAAGGTTCGTCGAGATCGCGACGACCCGTCCCGAGACGCTCCTGGGCGACACGGGCGTGGCCGTGAACCCCGAGGACGAGCGGTACAAGGACATCGTCGGGAAAATGCTCTGCCTGCCGCTGACCGACCGCAAGATCCCGGTCGTGGCGGACGAGCACGCCGACCCCGAGTTCGGGACGGGCGCGGTCAAGATCACGCCGGCGCACGACCCCAACGACTTCGAGGTCGGAAAGCGCTGCGGCCTTCCCGAGATAAATATACTTAACGACGACGGCACGATGAACGAGCTGTGCGGCAAGTACGCGGGGCTCGACCGCTACGAGGCGAGAAAGCAGATCGTCGAGGACTTAAAGGAGCTCGGGCTTCTCGTAAAGGTCGTGCCCCACACCCATTCGGTCGGCACGCACGACCGCTGCGGGACGACGATCGAGCCGATGGTCAAGCCCCAGTGGTTCGTCTCCATGGAGGAGATGGCCAAGCCCGCGATCGAGGCGGTCAAGAGCGGGAAGCTCAAGTTCGTGCCGGAGAGGTTCGACAAGATCTATCTGCACTGGCTTGAAAATATCCGCGACTGGTGCATTTCAAGGCAGCTGTGGTGGGGCCACAGGATCCCCGCCTACTACTGCGGCTCCTGCGGAAAGACGGTCGTCGCCAGGAAGGCTCCTTCAGCCTGCCCCGACTGCGGCTCGGCTAACCTCACCCAGGATCCCGATACGCTAGACACTTGGTTCTCGTCGGCGCTTTGGCCCTTCTCGACCCTCGGCTGGCCCGAGAAGACGAAGGAGCTGGAGTATTTCTATCCGACGGACGTGCTGGTGACCGGCTACGATATCATTTTCTTCTGGGTCATCCGCATGGTATTCTCCGCCATCGAGCAGACCGGCGAAGTGCCTTTCCACCATGTTCTGATCCACGGCCTCGTGCGCGACAGCCAGGGCAGGAAGATGTCGAAGTCGCTCGGCAACGGCATCGACCCGCTCGAGGTCATCGACAAGTACGGTGCCGACGCGCTCAGGCTTACGCTCATGACGGGCAACGCGCCGGGCAACGACATGCGCTTTTATTACTCGCAGGTCGAAGCTAGCCGCAACTTCGCCAACAAGATCTGGAACGCGAGCCGCTTCATAATGATGAACCTGCCGGAGGAGGAGCTGCCGGAGTGCGGCTATTCCGAGCTGGCGGCGGCCGACCGCTGGATCCTCTCGCGCCTCAACACGGTCATCGGCGAAGTCACCGAGAACATGGAGAAGTACGAGCTCGGCGTGGCCGTCCAGAAAATCCACGACTTCCTGTGGGACGAGTTCTGCGACTGGTACATCGAGATCGTCAAGCTCCGCCTCCGCGCGGACGCGACGCCTGAGTCGAAGAACGCCGCGCTCTGGACGCTTAGGACGGTGCTGACGGAAGCCTTGAAGCTCCTTCACCCGTACATGCCCTTCGTCACCGAGGAGATCTACACGACCCTCCTTCCGGATGAGGAGACGATAATGACCGCGCCGTGGCCTGTCGCAAAGGAGGAGTGGAAGGACCAGGAGGCCGAGCGCCTCGTCGCCGAATTCCAGGAGCTCGTCCGCGGCATCCGCAACATGCGCATGGAGCGCCATGTCGAAGCCTCGGTCAGGACGGACGTCATAATCGTCGGCAAAGACGAAAAGGCCGCCGAAAGCTTCAAGGCCTTCCTCGACGACACGGCGGGGGCGGCAGGGCTGCTCTTTGCATCCGGCATCTCCGTCGGGAGCGACGCTTCGGCGGCGCCGTCCGACGCGGTCACGATAACCCTCGCCGACATTACGGCCTACATCCCGATGGACGAACTCGTCGACAGGGAGAAGGAGGCCGCAAGGCTCGGCGCGGAGCGCGAAAAGACCCTCAAGGAAATAAAGAGGGCCGAAGGCATGCTCGGCAACCCGGGCTTCCTCTCGAAGGCGCCCGCGGCCAAGATAGAAGCCGAGAAGGAAAAGCTCGAAAAGCACAGGGCGGTCCTCGCCCAGCTTGAGGCGCAGCTCGCAAGGCTTTGAACTGACGCAGGCAGATCCGGAGGGAATGCCCGCATCGGTGCATGAGGTACAGCGTACCTTAAGGATCGCGCCGGCCGAAGCGGAGCAGCTAAAGCTGCCGGCGGTTCATGGGCGTGCAGCGGCGATGCAGGCTGAAGGCGTAAGCTTTCGTTTCTAAGAAGCCGCGGCCTAGGCGGTTGCCGCCTTTTGGCTTCGGAGAAGATGTTTTGAACAAAAAGGGCGGCGGCTCGTGCTGCGGACGGCCGATGGCGCCCTTTCCCGCAGGAGGCGGCGCGGCTTTGGTTAGCCGCGCCGTCTCGGTTAGGAGCGGCTTTGGCTACATACGAAGAAGCGGAGAACGCTTTAAATAACCTTCCGAGGTTTACCGAAAAGCACGGGCTTCGGGAAGTGCGGATCCTTTTGAAGGAGCTCGGCAATCCCGACAGGCTCTACCCGTCGGTGCATATCGCCGGCACGAACGGCAAGGGTTCGGTCGCCGCCGCGCTCGACTCCTGCCTCAGGGAGTCGGGGCTCGTGACGGGCCGCTTTACCTCGCCGCATCTCGTGACGATGCGCGAGCGGATCACGCTCGGCGGGGAGATGATATCCGAGGAGGACTTCGCGCTCTGCTATGAGGAGGCTGAGGCGGCGGCGGAGCGCTGCGGAAGGCGCGGCGTCACGCATCCGACCTTCTTCGAGATGCTCTACCTTATGGCCTGCATTTACTTCGCGCGCAAAAAGCCGGGAGCCGCCATTATAGAGACCGGGCTCGGGGGAAGGCTCGACGCGACGAATTCCCTCGAAGAGCCGCTCCTTTGCGTCATTACTTCGATAAGCCTCGACCACGTCGCCTACCTCGGCGACACGATCGGGCAGATCGCCGCCGAAAAAGCGGGGATAATCAAAAGCGGCGCGCCGGTCGTCTTCCTTGGGGGCACGGACGCCTCGGAGGTTATATCTAAAAAGGCGGCGGAGAAGGGCTCGGAGGCTATTGAAGTCCTCCCCGGGGACGTTTCGGAAGTGTCAGTCCGAAGGGGGGCGATTGATTTTTCAGTTCGTTCGTTCTATCATGGTGGGAAAATGCGGCTGTCCTTCCCGACCGAAGCCGCCTACCAGGCCGAGAACGCCGCGCTGGCGGTACGCGCGCTGGAGGCGCTTGAAGGCAGGCTTGAAGGCTTTGCATTTTCTGAAAATGAAATCCGCGAAGGGCTTCTGGGGACTTCGTGGCCGTGCAGGATGCAGGAGGTCGAGGAGGGAGTCTTCCTCGACGGGGCGCACAACGCCGGCGGAATAGAGGCCTTCGCAAGGTCGCTCAAGGAAGCCGCAAGGCTCCGCGGGACGGAACGGATCGTCCTGGCCTTCGGCGCGGCGGCCGACAAGGAAGCCGAGAAGATGGTGAGGACTCTTTGCAGGGAGCTTAAGCCCGCCAAGTGCGTCTGCACCGGGATAAAGGGAAAGCGCAGGAGGGAGGCGGAGGATTTCGCCGCACTCTTTGAGGCGGAAGGCGTGGCGGATACGGCCTGCGCCTCGGGCGGCGCCGAGGCTTACGAGATGGCCGCGGCGGCCAGGAACGGCGGCGTGGCGGGCATCTGCGGGAGCCTCTACCTGGCCGGGGAAATATTAGAATATCTGTCAAAGCGCGGTCCATTTGCCGAATGAAGCGAAAGGTGAAGCGATGATCAATTATGAAGAGGAACTCAAGAAGTTCAAGCCCAGCCTCGACGTGGACGAGGCGGAGGGCGCCATATATTCGCGCGACCTGACCGACGTGATAGACATCCTCCAGGAGATGCTCAAGGAGACGTCGGGGCGCACTAAGAGGGACGACGAATGAAGTGCATGAACTGCGGGGCGGAGCTGACCGATTCCGCCTACTGCCCGCAGTGCGGCTGCGACGTATCGGTGCAGCGGCAGGCGGTCGTGCTCTCGGGGCTCTACTACAACCAGGGCCTTGAGAAGGCGCAGGTCAGGGACCTGACGGGGGCGATCGACTTCCTCCGCCGGAGCCTCAAATTCAACAAGACGAACATCGACGCGAGGAACCTTTTGGGACTCGTGTATTTTGAGACGGGCGAAGTCGTGGCGGCACTGTCGGAGTGGGTCATTTCGAAAAATATGCAGCCGGAGCACAACCTCGCGACCGGATACATCGAGCGGCTACGGCGCGACATCGGCAAGCTTGAGGCGATCAATTCGACGATCAGGAAGTACAACGCGGCGCTGAAGAACTGCCAGAACGGCAACGAGGACGTCGCGCTCATCCAGCTCAAAAAGCTCCTTACGCAGAACCAGAAGCTCATAAAGGGCTACCACCTGCTCTCGCTCCTCTACATTAAGAACGGGGAGTACGAAAAGGCCCGCCGCCTGCTCAAGAAGGCGGTCAAAATCGACAAGACCAACACGACGACCCTGCGCTTTTTGCGCGAGGTCGACGAGGTGACTGGCTCGCAGACCGTGCTGAGCGGGCACCTGCCGTTCTGGCAGAAGTCCTCCGACGCGCAGCCGGACGGGGTGGTGACCGAGGCGGAGGTGCGCCGCGAGAAGACCGCGCAGGCGCCCAGCAGCCCGAAGCCCTCGGGGATCACGATATCGCAGGTGCTTCTCGGAGTCGCGATCGGCGCGGCGGCGGCCTGGTTCCTTTTCATGCCTGCCCGCACGACCTCGATAAAGCAGGACGCGAACAAGAAGGTCGCGCAGTACTCCTCGCAGCTCGCCGACAACACGGCGACGATCGCTTCCCTCGAGGAGGAGATCGAGGAAATGAAGGACACCGTCGAGAACGCGAACGACAAGATCGACGAAGCCGACGAGAAGGTTACGAACTACGAGAACCTCCTTAAGGCGGTCAACGCGATAAATGAAGGAACGCCGGACATAGCCAGCAACGCGCTCGGCAACGTGGACGAGGACCTGCTGTCGTCCACGGGCAAGACCCTTTTCGAGAGCGTGCTTTCGCAGATCACGGACCTGATGTTCCAGAAGTACAGGGACGCCGGCGTGGCGGCCTTCAACGGCGGGCAGTACGCCGCCGCCATAGAGAACCTGCTTAAGGCCAAGGACCTGCAGCCGCAGGACTATGACGTACTCAACTATCTGGCGAGCGCCTACCGCTTAAGCGGCGACAGCGCGAACGCGGACGCCGTTTACAACGAAATCATAACCCTCTTCCCGGGCACGCAGCGGGCGACCGACGCGCAGTACTACCTCTCGTCGTCGATCGCCGCCCGCGAGGCCGAGGCGGCAGAGGCGGCCAGAAGGGCGCAGGAGGCAGCGGCAAGGGCGCTGACCAAAACCCCGACGCCTGCACCGACGGCGACGACGGCACCGACCGCGACGCCAGCCCCGACGGCCACGCCGACCGCGGAGGCGACCGAAGGCCAGGGCACGACGAACGCCGACCAGCAGGTCGGAAACCAGCAGATCGACGGACAGAACGCGGGCTGAAGGGAAGGTTAGTAGGCACGGGCCAGGCTTAAAGCGCGGCAGGCGGCTGCCGCTTAAAGCGGGCCATGAACGATGGAGCAGCTAAATTCCCGGCGTTTGGCGGGCACGCGGCCGCAAAATGGCCGCAGTGAGACGTAGACGGCGGAATGCAAATGCCCGCTTTGCGGCGCGCCGCCTAGCACACGGCGAAGACTGATTCAAACTGCGCATAAAGGTAATCGAGGGGGAGCGATGCGGCTTAAAGAACTCAAGTCACTTTGCGGCAGCGTGCTCTTTGACGAGCCGATGAGCCGCCATACGACCTTCCGCATAGGCGGGAAGGCGGCGGCCTTGGCCGATGCCGCCTCCGAGGACGAGATAAGGAACGTCGTCCTCTTCTGCAGGGGCGAAGGAATACCGCTTTTCGTCTGCGGCAACGGGAGCAACCTGCTCGTGTCGGACGCGGGCTTTGACGGGGTGATACTCAGGATTGAAAACGGGCTTTCAGAGGTAAGCGTCGAGGGAAAATGCGTCCGCGCGCAGGCGGGCGCGATGCTCTCGAAAGCGGCCTTGGCCGCCCTTTCGGCCCGCCTTGCCGGCCTCGAGTTCGCCTCGGGGATCCCCGGGACGGTCGGAGGCGGCTGCGTGATGAACGCGGGGGCCTACGGCGGCGAGCTTAAGGACGTCCTGCGGGAGATAAGGATAATGCTGCCCGACGGAACCGTCAGGAGCGAGACGCCGGAGTCGCTCAATCTAGGCTACAGGACCTCTGACATCCCCGCGCTTTCGGCCTGCGTGCTTTCGGCGGAATTTTCGTTAAATGAAGGCGATCAGGAAGCGATAAAGAGCCGGATGGACGAGCTGCGGCAGAGGAGGCGCGAAAAGCAGCCCCTTAACCTGCCCAGCGCGGGAAGCACCTTCAAGCGCCCCGAGGGGAACTTCGCGGGGAAGCTGATCGAGGAGGCGGGCCTTAAGGGCTTTAGGGTCGGCGGCGCCGAGGTCTCGGAGAAGCACTGCGGCTTCGTGGTAAACACCGGCGGCGCCAGCGCCGCCGACGTGGCGGAGCTTATCGCACAGGTCAAAAGGCGCGTTTTTGAAAACAGCGGCGTGGAGCTTGTCCCGGAGGTGCGCTTTGTCGGATTTTGAGGAAACGAAAGAGAAGGGCATTTTCAAATCGTACGCCTCGAAGGTTAAGGAGGAGCTCTGCGCGGTCATGCCGGAGGCAAGGCACTGCGTGCTCGCGGAGCTTTCGGGAATTTACGACCTGTGCGGCGCGCATGGAAGCGACGGCGCGGAGCTGAAGGGCGACAATGAAGAACTGAGGAAAAAATTCTTTACATTGTATGGGAAAGCCTTTAAGATAAGCGGGGATTTCGGGAAAAGCAAGAAAATTAAAGAAGGATTCGAGAATTTTCAGAAAGCTTTGCGGCATCCGCAGCTGACGGAGCGCACCTGCTGCAGGAGGGCGTACCTTCGGGGCGCGTTCTTGGCGGCGGGATCCGTGAGCGACCCGAAGAAATCGTACCATCTTGAGATCGTGTGCAGGAGCCGCGATACGGCCGAAAAGGTCTGCGGGCTCTTAAGGAAATCGGGGCTTTCCGCCAAAATAGTGCAGAGGAAGAAAGCTTTCGTGGCGTACCTCAAGGAGGGCGATGAAATCGAGCAGGCGCTTGGGGAAATGGGCGCCGGCCGGAGCCTTATGGACATGGTGAACGAGCAGATTTACCATGAGATACGCGAGGACATTAACCGCCGCGTCAACTGCGAGACGGCGAACCTCAAAAAAACGATAGTCAGCAGCGTCAGGCAGCTCGAAGACATCCGCTTCCTTCAGGAGAGCGGGAGGCTTTCGGGGATGAAGCCCGCGCTGCGCCAGATGGCTCTCTTAAGGCTCGAGAATCCCGAGGCCACGATATCCGAACTTGGCAGGATGGCTGACCCGCCGGTCGGAAAGTCGGGCGCGAACCACAGGCTGCGGAAGCTGTCGGAAGCGGCGGAGGCGGCAAGGGAAGGAAGCAGTAATTTGTGAGACAGGCGCCGCAGGTCCCAAGAGAAGTTTCGGGACAGCGGGCGAAGGAGGATTAATGATAAGACAGGAAGTCGTCGTTCAGATGGACGCTGGCCTCGACACGAGGCCGATCGCGCTTTTGGTCCAGGTCGCAAGCCAGTTCCGCGCGGAGACCTCTATCGAGTCGGGAAACCGCCATGTGAACGCCAAGAGCATCATGGGGATGATGACCCTCGGCCTCACTGAGGGCGACGAGGTTACCATAGTCACGAGCGGAGCCGACGAGCAGGAGGCGATGGAGCGCGTGGCAAGTTTCCTCAGGACCGGAAAGTAATCATTTTCTTTAAAACGTCCGTTGAAAAACGGGGGGCGCATAGGGAAATAGAAGGAGCGGCGCCGCGCGCGCCGCTTTTCCCGCGCTTATGGGGCGGCGCAAATTTGACTGTACACCCGCCTTTCTTGATGGTATTATTCCAATGAATATCTGCGTGTGCAGGACGGAGCCCGTCCTGCGGCAGCCGGCGGACACAGTCTGAAAGGAGTGACGGAATGGCTAAGTTCCTTCGCGCTATAGTACATATAATACTGATACTCACGATCGCGATAGCGCTCGCGATCATTCTTCCGACCGTCATGGGAGTCACCACGACGATCATCGATTCGGCGACGATCGAGACCAACCTTCCGCTCGGCTCCGTGACTTATTCGCGCGAGGTCAACGCGTCGGCGATCAAGTCCGGCGACCGCGTCCTCAAGGAGTCGAACAACCAGGCGTATGAGTACATCATCGTATCGGGCGACCTTTCGACGGGCGACTACGTAGTCACGAATCCCGCGGATTCCAGCAGCGGCCAGCAGACCATCAAGATCCGCAACACCGTAAACCGCGTGACGCTCACCGTTCCCTTTATCGGCTACATCATCATGGCGATGCAGAGCACGGAGGGAAGGATCATAGCCGCTCTGTGCGTCGTGTTCGTGATTATCCTCTATATCATTTCCGAGCTTTGGAGGAGGAACGACGAAGAGGACGACGAGGACGAAGGCGACGATTACGGCGACGAGGAAATCTCCAAAGAGGAGATGAAGGAGCTCAAGAAGGAAGAAAAGGAGCTCCGCCGCCGTGAAAAGGCAAAAAAAAAGGCCGCTAAAAAAGACAGGCCGGTGAACGGCTCTGACGCGGATCTGGAAAATGAAACCGCGAAGGCAGCCGCGGCAGGCGCCGCGGCAGCGGCTGCGGCAGGCGCGGCGGCAGCGGCTTCGGCAAAGGACGGCGGGGCGGCCGGGGAAGCGGCGCAGGAAGCCGATAAGGCGGCTGACGCCCCGGTTTCCATGACGGCCGGCACGGCGGACCTCGATACAGAGGCCATAAGGGCGGCCGCTGAAGAAAAGGCGGACGCCGCCGAAGAAGAAGCGGCGAAGCTTGGCCGGGAGGCCGAAAGCGCCGAAGGCGCGGCGAAGGAAGCCGCTGAAGACGCGACGGCCGCAGCGGCCGAGGCGGCTGAGGAACGCTTCGGGGAAGCTGCAGCTGCGGCGGCAGGCGCGGCCGAGTATACCGGCACGGAAGTTTATGGAGCCGCGGGAGAAGCGGCTGAAGCCGGAGAAGGATTCGCCGAAAGCGCCGACGAGGCTGCGGAAGCTTTCGGAAGCGGCGCTGATTATGCCGCCGCGGAGGCGGAAGAGGCGGCGGGAGCCGCGGGCGAAGCCCTTGAGGCAGCTGGAGATATGGCGGACGGCGCCGCGGGCGAAGCTTTTGAGGCCGCTGGCGATAAGGCGGGAAGCGCCGCAGGCGAAGCGTTTGAAGCCGGCCGGGATGCGGCGGAAGGAGCCGCAGGCGGCGCCTTTGAAGCCGCCGAAGGCATGGCGGACGGCGCCGCGGACGAAGCGTTCGAGAACTTTGGCGACGTGGCGGGCAGTGCCGCCGAGGCAGTGCCGGCAGGCGCATCTGAAGCCGCAGGAGGCTTAGGGGCCGCGGCTGCCGCGGGCGCGGCAGGAGCCGCCGCATTGGCGGCCGGGGCGGCCTACGGAGCCGCCGAAGAGGCCGATGAGCCCGGGGAAGCCGCATCAGAAACCGAAGGCCCGCAGCAGGCCGAAGACGGCGCGAATGAAGGCAAGAGCCTCGAGGAACTAATAGAAGCAAACGCCATGAGCCTGATAAACGGCGGCGGAGAAGCCGGAGCCGAAGCTCCCGCCGCGGCAGCAGGCGGGGCGGCGGCAGCGGGAACCGCAGCTGCGGGGGCGGCGGCAGCGGCAGCCGTCAAGGAAAGCGGAAGCGCAAAGACCGACAAACCCGCGTTCAAGGTGCCGGAAGGCAAGTTCATCCCGGTCGCCCGCCAGAGCCTCGACGAGATGGTCGAGTACGCCGAGAAGAACGGCGGGGAAGTGGCCACGAGGCGCGACGAGATATCAGGGCTCGACGTCGTAGACTACACCTCGGTGCTTTGACGGAAGAAGCCTTCGGGCGCACTTGATATTTGTTGAAGATTGACGAAAGAAAACCCTTGCGCTTGCAAGGGTTTTCACATATAATTTCTCTTGCTGTGTGACATGATAGCTGTGAAGCGTGAAGTTGCTGCACAAAAAAGTTGCAGGTTCTCCGTGGAGCGAATGTCATGTAAAGATACTGGCGACAAGTCACTGTGCTCTCCTCGCCGAAGGCGAGAGGATGGGTCGGTTTCCGAAAGAAAACGGACACACCCGGTAATGTGTACAGTCACCGCTTGTCGTACTTAAAAAAGTGCGAAAAGGAGGCGACTTTTTTTATGGCAAAGAATCAGATCATGAGGATCACGCTCAAGTCCTATGACCACAAGCTCGTCGATGCGTCGGCGGCGAAGATCGTCGAGGTCCTGAAGAAGAACGAACGCAACTTCTCCGGCCCCATCCCGCTTCCCACCAAGAAGGAAGTGGTCACGATCCTCCGCGCCGTCCACAAGTACAAGGACTCCCGCGAACAGTTCGAGCAGCGCACCCACAAGAGGCTCATCAACGTCTATGAGTGCGACGCCCAGGACGCCGCGGCACTTGCGCGCGCGAACATCGAACTGCCTGCGGGCGTCGAAGTACGCATCACGATGAAAGAAAAGAAGTGAGCACGAATTAGTATGATTGCGCGGAATGCGTAATCCGCTGTAAGGAGGTTAAAATGAAAAAGGCGATACTTGCCAGAAAGGTCGGCATGACGCAGATCTTCTCCGAGGACGGCGTCCTCACGCCGGTTACGGTCCTTCAGGCCGGACCGTGCACCGTGACGCAGGTCAAGAGCGAGGAGACGGACGGCTATTCGGCAGTTCAGGTCGGCTTCGGCGAAATCCGCGAGAAGCTCGTCAACAAGCCCATCAAGGGAATCTTCACCAAGGCCGGCGTTCCGGTCATGCGCGTCCTCAAGGAGTTCCGCTTCGAGAACGCCGCGGAATACGAGGTCGGTCAAGTCATCAAGGCGGACATCTTCGCTGCGGGCGACAAGGTCGACGCAACGGCCGTGTCCAAGGGCAAAGGCTTCCAGGGCGCCATCAAGCGCCTCGGACAGCACAGAGGACCCATGGCCCACGGCTCTAAGTTCCACCGCCATCAGGGTTCCAACGGATCGTCTTCCGATCCGAGCAGGGTGTTCAAGGGCAAAGGCATGCCGGGCCACATGGGCGCGAAGCGCGTGACGATCCAGAACCTCGAGGTCGTCCGCGTCGACGCCGAGAACGGCCTCATCCTCGTAAAGGGCTCCATGCCCGGGCCGAGGAAGTGCCTCGTCACTCTCAAGGAAACTGTCAAGGCTAAGTAATACGGAAATAGGAGGACGATTCGAGATGGCTAACGCATCAGTTTATAATATGGGTGGCCAGGAAGTCGGAACGATCGAGCTTGCGGATTCCGTTTTCGCGGCAGAGATCAAAGAGAACCTGGTACATCTCGCTGTAGTACAGCATCTGGCGGCCTGCCGCCAGGGCACGCAGAAGGCCAAGACCCGCTCCGAGGTTTCCGGCGGCGGAAGGAAGCCCTGGAGGCAGAAGGGAACCGGCCATGCGCGCCAGGGTTCCACGCGTGCCCCGCAGTGGACGCACGGCGGAGTGGTATTCGCGCCGACGCCGCGTTCCTACAAGATCAAGATGAACGCTAAGGAAAAGAAGGCCGCATACCGCTCGGTCTTCACTTCGAAGCTCAACGACGGCGACCTTATCGTGCTCGACAGCCTCACGGTTGACGCGCCGAAGACTAAGGACATGGTCAAGATGCTTTCGAACCTCAACGCTGAGAAGGCATATGTCGTGGGTGGCGGGCCCCGCAGGGGCCCCCTCCCCCTCGCCCCCCCCCCCCCCCGGACGGAAGACGCCCCCCCCCGGCGCCCTTC
>Ga0181612_137164_pt1 | contig 13997 bp, 6 predicted proteins | sample HoacroProtozoa21_FD_119630 | JGI IMG/M metagenome (GOLD analysis project Ga0181612, IMG submission 119630) | Hoatzin crop microbial communities from Cojedes, Venezuel. Combined Assembly of Gp0051906, Gp0051904, Gp0051908
AGGGATGATGACTCCACCGCCTCCCTGGGCAGTCTGTTCCAAACCTTGATAACCCTTTCGGTTAAGAAGCTCTTCCAAACATCCAATCCAGACGTCCCCTGGGGCAACTTGAGGCTGTTTCCTCTCATCTTACTGCTTGTTACTTGGGAGAAGAGACTGATACCCACCTCACTACAACCTCCTTTTAGGTAGTTGTAGAAAGCAAGAAGGTCTCTCCTGAGCTTCCTTTTCCACAGGTTAAACAACCTCAGTTCCCTCAGCTGATCCTCATATGTTTGTTCTCTAGAGCCTTCACCAGCTGCTTTGCTCTTCTTTGGACACTCTCCAGTACTTCAATGTCTTTACTGTAGTGAGATATCCAAGACCGAACATAGTAATTGACGTGCTCCCTCATAAGTCCAAACTGAGTCCAAATGATATAAAGAAGTTAGAGAAAACCTGCAAGTTTCAGGATACAAGTGAATATAGAATTATTTAATTGCACTGCTACAAATATGTAACATCATAGTTCAATTATATAATTAAAAAAAAATCTGATATTTCTTACTATCTGTCCATCATAATGATTTAAAATGAATAAGAGGGAATGACCTTTGAAATTTTCCACACTTCGATAATGATAGCTTTGAATAATGTTAAAAATAAAAAATAAGCCCAACATAATCTCATTAGATTTGCAGTCAGAAGCACTTCCTTAAAAAGATTAAATATAGCCAGAAGCTACTGTGTGATATAAATACCATGGAAGACAGATAAAATTTAAGGTCAAAACTTTAAAATCTTAGTTTCTAAGATAGTATCCTATAAAGTAGGTGTTTTTACATCCAAAAGAAAATCACCTGGTTTTCAGTAATATTCCAATAATTTTAAAAATCAGAATAAAATGCAATTACTGACAAGGTTTTCAGTTACTTATCTATTCAGACTGCATATCTTAGTGTGTCCCTTTTGTACATATTCATGGTAATCCAGTTTTGTTTTTATATATAACATGCAATGTGAACTCAATTCAAAAAATGAGACACCAGTTTAACATTTTATCATCCATACTTAATGGCCAGCAACTATATTACTTGTTATAACAAGACTTTTTTTAGTTTGTTAATCAGTGTTCTGTCTGAGGGCCTCAGATATGTCCCCACTATCATTCCCAATATCCACAAAGAATTATGTAAATTTTGTAGGTAATAGCTCCACAAAATTGACCAAATGTCCATGTCTCTGTTGATGGCAGGGGGGTTGGAACCAAATGATCTTTAACGTCCTTTCCAACCCTTACCATTCTATGATTCTATGATTCTATAAATTTTCCCTCTCTCTGAAATGCTAAGTGGTCTGGAATCATGCAGAGATACCTGAATTCAATTGTTATGTTCATGAAAGCTATACAGAAATGCCAGTAGGGTCTTGAATGCAGTGAAGTGGTTTAAAGACGATAATTTGCCTGAAACGGTTCCCTGATGGTGCAGCTTTGCTATTTTCATGGTCTAGATTAATATCTGTTTGCAATTAACAGCTAGTTTGGAACAAATTCTACTACTTCTACGGAGATCTTAGGCATCTAAATTGAAGCAAAGTAGTAAGGTGCAAGAGTCCAGATGTCATAATTCTTAGCACTCCATGCATCTGATACTTCAACTGTACAAGTGACTTAAATTATGACTAGTTTTTCACAATTTGTTTCAGTTCATTTTCAGAAACACCAGTCCTGAGAGCAACAAACATACAGTTACTAGGTCAAAATACATATGATTCAGAGGAGATAATATTCTACTTGTTCCACATGAGACACCCAGCCTGATGAATGCCCTAAATCACAGATAATGACTGACATCCATCGCTATTTTAGGTACTCTCATGTACAGTCTCCCATGAGCGTCGAGCTTTGCCTAGGGAAAGGCAAGTAAGAGAGGCACATGGTACAACTGAAAGACTTGAGTGAAGTTATTAAGCATCATACAGACAAATCACAAAATGGCTAGGTAGGTATAAATTATTACTCTTTCCAGAGGAATACAGCTATACCGCAAAAATTTCAGCCCTCATCTTTATTTAGTCTTTTGAAATACATTGTCAGGAATGTGGACAGAAAGAGTTACTACAAACTCAACAGGGCTTATACCTACTACATATTTCAGGTACTTTAAGCTTGAGTGGTATTTTTGCCTTGTTCCAACAGACTATGTTCACAATCTTGATCACACCCTGACTTTTTATTTTCCTATGAGTCTGTAATTTATTCTGTATGTATTTATTTTCTTACAAATCAGATGATGCAGATAACTCAGTAACTTCTTCATTCTTTGAACAATAACTTCTGTGAAACAACAGTTTTCAAACATTGATATAGGAACAAGTAAAGGGAATTTTAAAGGCCAAAGACATAGTTATTCCCTGACAGATTTCATTTTCTTGATGTTATTAACAAGTGTGATACAGCTGACATCAAAAAATCACCAAAAGTCTTTTCATTTGAATAGGTATTATCCTACTACATGTTCGAAGTCATCATCAGTTCCTATAAGAATAAAGACTCTTAGAACGTTTCTGCTTCAAAATAAAGCTAAAAGGTTAACAGTCCAAACCTTAAGTTTCAGTTGATGGAGACCAACATTTTTCCTGGAGAATAATACAATCAATCTCCTGCTGAGCCATGAAAACCAAGGAAAAATAATACGAGTTTGCCATACAACAACTACCATAGGACACCTATATCTGTAATGATTCTTGATTACCTACTTCATGTTCTGAAAGTGTTTTATCACTAAAACAAAGTAGGAAAATGTGTGGAATTATATTACTTTTTTCTAGAGTTATGGAAATTTCTTTGTCAATATGCCAGTGAAATAGAAACAGGACTTTTAGTTTCTGTTTATTTTTTTATGCAGAATATATTTTGTCATCTCACTAAACACATCTTAGAAGTTTCTAGACAGTACGATTAAATGTCTCCCCTTGCTGTGATTCACTGTTTTAGTACATGTGCTAATCAAGCTAAAAAAAAAAAATCCCATGACAAGTATTTTCGGATAGCCTTTGCCATACTAGCAGATAGTTATGAGGCCTGTTCCAGTAATCTTTTCCAATCAGTAATTAAATTTCTTTGTATTCCTACACAGGAGAAAGGACTTCAAATTAGATATCCTCCTTCTTCCTGTTGAGGACTGAGCAGGTACAAGGTCTTGAGAAGCAAAAATTGAACAGCATAAAAGATGAAGGACATTATAATGTCACGAGCCATGATCTGACAAACTTAAATTCTGTCCTGGAGCAACAATAATTATGGTCTTTAATAAATTTCAGATGAAGGATGTTCTTGATGGCTTCCTGATCTGCACTGTGAATCTTCTGCTCTTTTGAAATACACTGGTTGAAAGATGTACAGGAATATATCAGCTGAAATCTTTATTAATTCACTACTATCGGTCAAGTAGAAAAGAGATAATTTGATAGGGACTGCATACTAGATTTGGGTGAACAATCACTGCATCTGTGAAAATGCTGAACTATTCGCAACAGAGTGTATCTCTGTAGGGCCTGGCTTTTTTTTTTTTTATTTTTGTAGGTGGTGATGTGTCTTTATTAAAGTTTTAAGCTACAACAAGATTTGAACTCAAAATTGAGTTCACTGTTCAGTATTAATCCCTGTATTGGCCCTGGGTGGAGAACATTTTGAATCTGAAAGTCACTTGCAAAAAATAACATATAACAGTACATTTGTCATTTTATTATTGCCAGGAAATCAAACAGAAGCACAAGTAAATGCGCTTTTGTAATTTGGAACATACAGTCACATTAGCAGTATGTGATACATTGCATGAGATAAAGGAAATTAAAGGGATTTAGCACAGAGTATAAACTAGTAGAATACTATTATCCTAGTGGGAGTGATATCAAAGAAAAACATTTAGATTTTTTATTTTCAATTGAGAAAATTTCCAGTTTTGTTTTCCATATTGGACCAGTACATGAAAGTGTTACATTTAAGCCTATAACACCTCAATCTGAACAATGTTAACACCAGCTCTAAATCAGCAGACACTTAGTAGAAATGTTCCTGATATCATATGGCCTGACTTGCATTTTCTACCATTTAATATATAATATAATTTTGAAGGTAACTTTAAAAATCTTCATATGTTCAGATTTTCTTTCATGATTTTCACGGTATAAAATCTACATGTGTGTGATCCATTTCATTCAACACTTCAGAACTCCTTTAGCACCAACATATTTATTTTCGACTGATTGTCTGTGATTCTTAGTAGCTTACTGAAAATATATTTTATCTAAACTTTGCATACAAATAGAGAAGAGAAGCAGTGCATCTAATATCTGAAGTTATCCCTAGAGATTCCCAGTATTTCTCTCTCTATAATATCATGAATCATGGGTGGTTGTGTTCCTAACTTAGGTGGTTCATTAATTGCCTTAAAATGGGTGACCTCAGTCATGGTCCTCTGCAGCCTGCTGTAGGTGACTGTTTCAGCAGAGGGGTTGGACTAGATGACCCACAGAGGTCCCTTCCAATTCCTAAAATTCTGTGATTCTGTGATTTGGATTTAACAGCAATACTGAAAGTAAGACTTTTTTTTTAGTTATGAAATATTAGTTTCATATTTTCCATAGAGAAAGATGGAGCTCAATCTCATGAATTATCAGAGGAATGATGATGTTTACTGCCCTTTCATCAAGAGCTTGAAATAAGCAAAGATACACATGGGGAAAAAATATGTCTGAGGCAGAAGTGTACAAATCCCTGCTTTTTACAGCAGATTCAACCATATTTTGTTTTATACATTTATAGATTTAGTCTGTGATCCTGCAACAATAAAAATATTGACATTTATCTAGAACAACTTCTGGAACTACAGATTATGTACACCATGTTTTTAAAAACCCAGGCATCTTTCAAAGCAATACGGACAGAAATAGATACCATTTATAAAATATTCTCTTTCTGAGACCTTAAATTATAGGAAAAAAAATTTCACTGAACAACAGAAAAAAACAGCAATTCTTAATTGACTTAAGCATTCAGTCAGAAGAGGCTGTAAGTGAAAGGAGAAGTAGACACCAAACCGACTTGACATTTCTAGAAGAGTTCAACAAAGACCCTTCAGTAATGGAAGGAGAAGAAAAAGAGAAGGGAAGTGAAAATAAAAATGAAGTATTCCTGCAAAACGGAAAAAAAGGGAGCACACTAAGTGTCTACATTCCACAGCATTTAGGGTATTAGAAAGTGTAAAGACATGCTTTACAGGCCATAGGTGAGTACCAGAAGACCAGAAAGGATAGCTGTCCCTGCTATGAATCATTCAGAACCATGAGTTCCCAGAGACTAAAATGAAGATTTTGAATTTGCCAAAATAGGGAACTTACTACTTGCTACATATCACAATGATCAAGTTTTGTAAAACAGTTTTCACAACGTAAAGCACTGAAAAAATGGCAGCGTGTAAAGACTTATTATGTACAATGGAGCTTAAAGTTTTAGATGTTAATTCTTCAGTTTCTGGTCCTCCTGAAACTTGCTTGAGACTACAGCAGTATATCCTACTCAATCAATGGCATGTTCAGTCTTAGAAGTGATGCTCAGAGTTTCCAAATAATATTTTGGAAATACAGTCACATTTCCTGACATAGTGAGTTGACCCTGGCCAGTAGCCAAGCACTCACACAGGCACTTGCTCAGTCCTCAACCCTGCAGGACAGGGAAGAGAATGGGACGAGCAAAACCAAGAAAACTCATGGGTCAATGTAAATACAGTATAGTAAATGAAGGAAAGATAAGAAACACAAGTGATGCAATCATTTACCATCTCCCACAAGCAGCCCGATGCCCAGCCTGTCTCAGAGAAATGTCCACCTTGAAAGTCAAAATACCTCCACCACCTTCTTCCTCTACCCCAGTTTGTAATGCTATCCCAGTTTTGTACTACATGATATAGTATAACATGGAATATCCCTTCAGCCAATTCAGTTCAGCTGCCCCAGCTATGTCCTCTCCCAGCTGCTTGCCCATTTCCAACCTACTGCTTCTCACCGGGGTGGAGGCAGAGCCTTGATGTTGTGCGAGCACTGTTCAGCAGTAGCCAAAACATTGCTGTGTAATCAACACTGTTTTAGACACAAATTCAAAACACAGTATTGTATGGGCTGCTATGCAGGAAGTTAACTCCATCTCAGACAGACTCAGTACACCTGATCAAAATTTGAAACAGCAGATTGGAAAATAGTGTAATGCACTTAAAAGTAACACAAATTATCCCGGAAGAGTCAAGAAGTAATTGGTTACCTGTGAAGAACCACAGGAGATGCTCTGGTCAGTTTTTATTTCAGCATGCCTCATGATGAAGGTTGACATCTCCATCTCCTAATGACTTTTAGAAAATACCGTGAGTTAAGGCTGGATATTTCAGTGATGTCAGATCTAGTTCATGTAAATTATTCTAAGATAAAGCAGGGTCAATCAACATAACACTCAAGAGAATGCATGTGGAAGTTTGTTCCCTGGTTCTCTGAATATGTAAGAATTTTATATTTTACATCATAAAGTTGGTCAGTCTCTCTTTCTGTCTCTCTTTCTCTTTTCCTATAAACGTTTATGAAGTTTAGAAAATAAAAACAAACAAAAATAAAGCTCTGGTACTGTGGGTCTTCTCCCATCTAAGTGCTCAAGCTAGACTTAGATGCTGTCATGTTTTCCTTCTGTTCCTACGTCTGTAGTGTCTCCTTCAAGGTGGCATAGCCTAAAGGTGATGGGAGACAGAAATCCTGATCAACTAACAAGAAACAACATTCCCCACATATCATACAAGATTTTAGTTCGTACTTAGGAAACCAAAGTTTGAGTTCACTTTTGCTTGTGTTAGAGCACCTAACTCCCACTTATATGGGATTTAAGTGTAATCAGTATCACAGTTTCTAATTGTGACTGATTTTATTTTATGAATTCAGGAGGGATTAGTTAAAGTAGAGCTGACAAACCTTTGCTGATAATAATTTATAGGTGGAACTTTTTATCAAATACTTGTGGAAGCATATATAAAACTGATTGATATATAAACTTGATATACATATAAATAAAATATATTTAACAGTATGAAGTTGATATATAAACTCTCTAGTATTGGAGCTGCAAGCTTAACAACTTTGCTTTTATTCTTCCTGCCCCAAACAAAAGAGTTTTCAACATTTTTTATTTAGAATAGTGAGCACAAGAATGTCACTCCACCATTTTTTATCAACAAAGCACTAAAGAATAATAAATACATTTTACACCTTGTCTTCACTACAATTCTAAAAGAAACTTGCCATGTGCCACCTTTAGGTTCTTAAATACTACATGTCTTGTCTGACTGCTTATTCTTTTCACTTTGTCATTCTTTGCTGTTTCATACACTTTGCTGTAGTCCTTTTATTCTGCAAATACATTTATCTGACCTAGTGAGCCCAAGGCATAGAAAATGCCTTAAAACATGCATTCTGAAGACGTGTTTCACATGAACCACTTAAAGCAACTATGTTGGAGTGAGATGTTTTCCTCTAACACTCCATAGCCCTGCTCTAGAAAGGTTTACTTTTCTCTGTTGACCACAGAGAGAGGCTAAAGTGACTGACTCAGAGGCAGTCTAATGCCTAGCTGCAGACCTTTAAAGCTGTGGAGGTGAATCTCCCCTCCCTCAAATGACTAGCTGACTCCTATCTCCAAAAGTGGAAGCACAGGAAAAAGTTTAAAACTTCAGTGACTGGCAAAGCTAAATGAGAACAAAAAAAAAATAGAACCTTTGAAAAACAGATCAAGGTATGGCAAAGGGGAATGAAAAGGAAAAAAAAAAAAAAAAAGAGACAAGTAGAAAGGCTGATTGTGACCCAGACCTTTTTCTGTGGCTATTGTGATTCTGTAGAACTGAGCTAGAAAATTAGTTCAAATACGCGTTAAAATGTTTAATAGTTTCTTTGTTCTCAACGTAGACACCTACAAGAGCAATCTTTCTCATGATACATGTTTGTTGAACCACAAACATACAGAGGAACAAACAAAAAAAGGCAGAAATATAGTTAGCATTGTAGTAGAATAGGGTCATCAGTTCTTACCTAGTTTAACAGTTTATGTATGTTTTATTTTTTCACTGGAGCTTATTTCCCTGACCTGAGATGTAGGCCAATCACTTGGGTCAGCCCACAGCTCAATTTGGAAGTCAGGTCTAAAGTGTGGAGTTCTTCAGGCAAGTGTTGCACATCTATTTCTTCAGATGCACATGACTACACTGTAATTGAATTTTAATAAATTATCAGCACATTTATCTGACTCTAATCAGTTAACAGCTAGGTAAGAGCTGGCTATCTCCAAACAGCTAATTAAAAGTTCTAAGAAGTTTTGAAAATTTAGACACTTCTGTTAGACCCTTAACATGACAGCTGATCTCTTCTGCAAACTTGACTTGAATGCTGCAGCCTCAAAACATGACTTCCAAAAGGTGTACCATTTTATAGTTTAAACAGCCTTCACAGAATACAGAACAGAATGAACTTCTATGTAACAATAAATGTAAAATTGAGAAAAAACTTCCCTACAATATTTGGCTAGCTTTTATAGCATGCTGTTCTCTGGAGTTATTTGCAAAGAAAGTGAAATGGTACGTTTTATTAACTGCAATATTTATGTAATGCTTTTAAATTAACTGATATAGTAATTGCTTTTAACTTCTGTTTTTAACCGCCTTCAAGTGCCATATAATTTTTACAGTCTATGGGCAACATTAAATGTTCTAAAGATCCTGAGTTATGAAATAATACATATGAATAAAACCGAAATAAAAATAAAATGCCTCTAAACTTTCATGGAAATTGAGGACCAGGTCTAATATGCAGTGTGTGTAGAATTGTTATCAGAGAAGAGAGAAGAGGAAAATACAGAAAAGAGAGGAAGGAGGAAACAGGGAATGAAAAAAAAAGAAAATGATGTAACTAATTTGGGTGTTTGAACTCGGATCTATACATAGTTCCTCTCCATATTTTTTAATAACATAGAAGAGATTGTTAAATGTCATTGCTATAGGAATTTAAAGAAAGTTCAATGATATAAGGGTTATTAGACAAAATCCTTGTGGCTAGGAGATCTGGAAGAATTTTGCTTTCCTGTCACTACACCACAGCAAAGTATGTTATGTATGCCTTCTGTCAGTGTAAAATGTGACTTGCCACTTCCTGACTTGTCCTGAAAAAAAAAAGTAACTATTGTTGTCTCACCAGAACAAAATATTTATACCTATGCTGTTACTAGTCCCACTACAACTCTGCAATGAATAAGCTTTAAAGTAGAATTAGGTCCTGAATGATAACACAAGCACTTCAACAGCCCTTATAAGCATTTTATGCTTTCAAATAATTCTTATATGTGCATAATATATGCACAACTATCTTAGAAGCTTGAAAAGTAAGACTCATAACTGCCCATCCTTTTCATTTGGTTTGAAGGGGGATTCAAGTATCGTGTACTTTTTTCTGTGGCTGCTAGGAGAAAGGTAACGAACTCTTTTCTCCCTTCTTCTATGATTCCATCTTGTTTCCATTATGATAAAGCACAGTAAAAATCTGTTGAATTATTTTCTTTCCCACTCCATATCAAATGTACAGGTAGATGGAATTCTTATTACTTTTAGCCTTTTTAATAAAAATAGAAATTTATCTATGGTTAACCTCGGTTTTCTGTGTAGCTCACACTGAACTATCACAACACTGCTTATCCTAAAGATTTTGGGATAAATTATCATAAAATTGTTCTAATTAATCTTAATGCCTAGTCTATTTTTCTTCTTCCCCTCTCCTCACTTCTTTTCTCCTGCATGAACACAGACCTGAATATGTAACATCATTGATAACTGGTGAACAGATGGGAGCATCCCTTGTTGTTTAACAAACTTGGGTATCTACTTGTGTAAAATACTGTTATGTGGTACAATGATTCATATCCCAAAAACCTTTCTGTAATTAAGGTGTTAAATTGACTAAACAAAATAGAAGTGCTTTGTTTATACAGTGGATCTTTACCTACAACACTCACACAAGAAAAATGCAAATCTATACCTTTCTAGAGAATTCCCAAACCACTAGAATAGCGGTCAGGTGCAACAGGACAAACTCAGATTTTCTCCTTGAATCTGATTAAATCTATAGAGAAAAAAGAATAAAAGCCTCTCTTGTTAGAGAAGGAGGAAACAGAATACAGTATAATGTCTTCGTTATGAATCCTGTGGTAGCAGAAAAAAATCCTAGAGCTTCTTTCCTGCTCCCTGTACTGTTTGTTCAATGACTCTTCAGTGCCAAAATAGTTAAATCAGTCCTTAAATGACTCATCTAGATAAGTCAGGTTTAAAAATTATCTCTTGGCTTTTCCTGTTGTTTGGTTTCTGGTGCTCTGTGCTCCGTATGTTGATCCTAACTGTTTCCTTATACTGATTGTTAGGAATTCTGTTCTGGTGCCTCTTACTGTCTTTGTGCACTGTATATGATTTTAAGTGTTTCACTCAAAATTTTGTATTTTATTCTGGAAGAGTAGAATTTGTTTGATTTAAAATACACTTGCAGAATTCTGTGTTTCACCTTAAGCTCTTTACAGAGAGAAATATACTTCCAGAATTAGTTGCAGGAGTTGGCATATGCCTACATGAACTTCATGAGGTTAATGTTGGCCCATTTCTCAGCCTGTCAAGGTCACTCTGCATGGAAGCCTTGCGCTCCAGTCTACTGATCAGTCCCCACACTTTGGTGTCATGCAGAAGTTTCCTGAGAGCACACTCCATCCTATCATTCAGGTAATTAATGAAGACCTTAAACAGTATCGGGTTCAGTATTGATCCCTGAGGGATGCTACTTGTTACTTGTTGCCAGCAGGACTTTGCACCACTCATCGTAAGGAACAATACTGGGGATAATACTGTGCTGAGGTCAATATTATTTAATATCTTCATTAATGACTTGGACAGTGGAATGATGTGCACTTTCGGCAAGTTTGCAGATCATACTAAACTAGGAGGAGTGTCTGAAGCACTACATGGTTGTGCCACCATTCAGAATGACCTGGATAGGCTGGAGAACTGGGCAGAGAGGAATTTCATGAAGTTTGGCTGGGAGAAAAGCAAAATCCTGCATCCAGGGAGGAATAAACCCAGGCACCAGCACACACTGGGGACCAATAACCTGCAAAGCAGTTTTGCAGAAAAGGCCCTAGGGGTGCTAGTGGACAACATGTTGAACATGAACCAGCAACGCATCTTCACAGGAAAGGAGGCCAACACTGTCCTTGGCATCATCAGGAAAAGTGTTGCCTCCAGGTTAAGGAAAGTGGTCCTTCCTCTCAATTCAGTATTGGTAAGGCCATATCAGGAGTGCTGTGCCCAGTCCTGGGCTGCTCAGTACAAGATAGGTACATACCAGAGAACAGCAGAGCAGGGCTTCAGGGATTGAAACATGTTTCATGTGAGGAAAGGCTGAGAGAGCTAAAAACCTGGCCTTGGGCAACCTGCCCTAAGTGACCCTGTACGAGAAGGCATTTTGAACATAGTGATCTCAAGAGCCCTTTTCCAACATAAAAGATTCTGTGATTCTTTGAACCAAGCGTCCCAGTCAATTTTGCACCCACCCTATCACTTATCCAGTCAATTTCTTACCAATGTGATAATAATGCAAACAAAAAAATAACAAATACTTGTTTAATAATTGCATAAAAGTAGAGTTATAAACCATCTATACTTTGCAGAAGACAAGGAAATGTGATTTTGTGTCAATGATGTTTCACAGGCATACACACATTTTTCTAGAATATGGAGTTGTGTCTTGTAGAGAATAAATCCAGACAAATCATAGTCATCAAACTCAAACTATAGTTATGTTATCTGAGACAAAAAAATAGCATCTCAGGATTTTCAGTATGCTACTACTAGTGTTTCTGAGATCACAATGTTGACACCATACATGTACAAAGACAGCAGACGGTAAAAGTGTCCAAGAATAAACAAGAAATAACGACTGAGACCTATATTCACTAACTTCAGCTCTGAAATATTTATTGATATGTTAAACAAAGCATCCTTTTTGTACAGTTTCCCAATTTTCCTTGCTACAGAAACAACTACAAACTGAAGAGAAAATTTTGTACACATATTTTATATATTGATATACATCAGAGATTTAAACACAATCACAAAGAAAAAAAAAGAATAAGTATTCATTATCAGCTTCTGGCTCTTCATAATCTAGCTGATGAGTGACGTTAGGAATGTGACTTTGTAAACATTTTTGAAAACCAGGTGTCACAGTGCAGCAACAATAAATTCTCCTGGAATTCTTTAATTGTTTCAAGTGCAAGGGCTGATTCTTTGATTCTTTTTTCCAATTCAAACCTCATTAAAAGTACAAGCTTGCAAGTTTCAATATTAAGTATATTATCACCAGATGTAGCAATGGAATTTTTATATATATAATCCTACAACCATATAGCAGAGAAAATGCAGTTACTCAACTATATTCTTCCACTTCTGTAAAATTCACATGGACATTACACACATACATATAACCATCACGTAGAAGTAATGAGATTACAACTACTCCATTCCTTCTAAGGACAATAAGAAAAAATACAGTACTCTATGTGATTATATTTCTTAAGTCATTGTAAAAGACAAAGGAGACCATGCTTTTTTATTATAATAAAAGTTCAAAAGTGTGACTATCATTTCTTCATGGAATTAGTTCTTACAATGTATTATCAACAAATATAAGGAGGACAGTGAAATTCCTTTTTCTTTTTACCAGCCAAATTGCAAATACATAGTGGGGGAAAAAAGGCACTTTTAATTGAAAGAAAAAGAGCATGGGGAAATAAATTGAGCATCCTTCTATTAATTAAGATTTTTTTTTCTTTTCTGTTTTTGTTTTGTTTGTTTTGGAATTTTTTACTCAAGAGTTAGCTTTCTTGTTCAAGTTAGGAGGAATTGGCTATGGTATGAGGTTTTTTTGATGCAATGCTACCTATTATAAACCATATACAAACCCCAATTTCCCTGCATGCAGCAGAAATAAAACAACAACAAAAAAAAATTTTCTTCCTATAGTGTTAAGCCTTCTTTCAGCTATCACTCAGTCCAGAATCCAGTCTACCCAAGCTTTTCTCAGGACCAAACAATACGTATGAGTTTAGGTTGTTTGATGATTTTTGATGCCTTCCTATGAAGTGTTCTATTTCTTGAAGCTGTTTTTCCCTTTAGAGACAGAAACACAGAAGTGTGCTTCACTGTATATTTGAACTGCATTTCCTCTAGAAGTCAGCATAGATTTCAGATTGGCAATGAATAGTTGGAAGTCTTTTACATGATCTGAGCTAAGTTCTTCTATCATTCCTATAAGTTATAATCACATCACTTCAAGACCATTTAAAGAAAGTATGAAGATGGGCATTTGTCTTGATGGAGATCGATCACAGTATTTCAGGAAATTAAATTACTCAAGAAAAAACTAATCATACATTGCTTAGATAACTCCACTGTTCATACAGTTACTGAATTTAAATCACACATGGATTATCAAGATGGATATCAAGTTTGTATCTTAGGAGAAAAAGTAAGATTGCAATAGGGACATACTTTTTCAGGTTTTCTCCATTAAATCGTCCCTTTTCACTGCTAGATTCTTTCTTTCACTTGAAGTTAAAAAAACAGTCAGACACTTAAACAACTAGCTTTTGTGATACATCAATTATGTACTGACTAGGAAAAAAGACTTCAGTTCATGCTGGACGCCAGTACAGTATAGGTGTATATTGCCAGTATAGTATTCAACTTATTCAACTTATTCAACTTCTTCATTAATGACCTCGATGAAAAGTTAGAGTGTACCCTCTGCAAGTTTGCTGATGACACAAAGGTGGGATGTGTGGTAGATACACTAGAAGACTGTGCTGCCATTCAGTGTGACCTGGACAGGCTGGAAAGTAG
>Ga0181612_115550_pt1 | contig 13996 bp, 9 predicted proteins | sample HoacroProtozoa21_FD_119630 | JGI IMG/M metagenome (GOLD analysis project Ga0181612, IMG submission 119630) | Hoatzin crop microbial communities from Cojedes, Venezuel. Combined Assembly of Gp0051906, Gp0051904, Gp0051908
CTTCTCAAATATAATGAATATGTATGTTAACATAACATAAATACCTAGTAATTGTGTCTTTTCGGCACGCACGTTTGAGCAGAGCGATCCCCTGTACGTCCAGCGCTGCAATAAAGAATGCCCGCTTTCTAACACTCCAAACTTCTGTTTTAGAGAGTAAATTCTTTTGCCGCTTTCCGGTACCAATGTTAGCTCAGGACATGGGCAGCTCGCATTCAGGACGTCAATAAAGCTTCTACACAATGTTTATTGGCAACCAAAGTAGTCCCCAATTCTTACCATTAGCTTTAACGTGTAACCAAAACTAAAAACAGATGATCAAGTCTCTAATTTCAGCACTATAAGAAAAACTAGATTTTATTCATATATGTCATTTCCAATCCCAAGCAGAGGAAAACTAGGTTATAAAGACATTCAGAGCCCAAAGAATTACTTCAAAGCCTAAAAGATTTTTCCCCCCCCAGTTTCAAACCTGAAATTCTTTATTTGGAATGAACACCACAGCTTCTACTCATAATCAGTGTAAGATACTGAAAATCCACACCAAGAATTGGATCCTTTCTACACCACCACAATTATTTCCATCAGAGAAAAGAGAAACAACACTTGGAAGAATCCCTTTCCAAACCAAAACGTCAACATGAAATAAATTCTGTAACCTAGCTCAGGCATTCCTGAAGCATTTCAAAGCATTAAGGAACAAAGATGCTTAATGTAGGCTTTGAGCACAAGTTAGAAAGAGGGAACTGAAGCTAAATAACCATTAGCACAGAAAAGAAACTGGTTGAATTCCTTTTCAAACGGATCACGAAATTATCCCGTCCTTCCTCCTGCTTGTTTTCTGCCACACATGCACACTTCTAAATACCAGTTATTTGACTCACAAGGAGAGACTTCCAAAACATCTTCCATTCCAACGTCATTCTTCTGACTCTCCCATTGCATTAAGCACTACTTTGTTTTTTCATATTTATCAGCCTCTTGGCTTTTGAGTAAAGTTATCCCAACCAATCTGCCTTTTTCTGTTCCTTTCCCTGTATCTCCTTATCCAATTCAATTTTCTCTTCCATTAGCTGAACTTTGAGTTACTGTCCAATTCTGTTAATTTTGCATAAAATACCATAAACAGAAAACAGTTGCCTTGTTAGGTGGCAGATTTGGAAGGGTGGCTATCAGCATTAGGTATTTAAGAGAAAACATACTGCATAATTTTTAAAAGACTAAGACTGTAAAAGGGACTAGAGTCTGCTCACTAAACAGTTCTGTCATGCAAAAAAAAAAAAACAAACCAGTAAAGAGGGGCTTTTGGGTTCATTAATCAATACACAGCCTTCAAAGGGATGAAGGATTTTTTTTAATATGTTATATTCATTTCTAAGAACTAAGAGAGAACACTGACCCAAATACTGAATGTAAATATATTTGTAAGAAATTTAGTTGGCAGTAGAGTAATAGGGCAGAATAATGCAGGTGACAAGAAAAAGGAAGTGGCCTAACCAAAGAAAATTTTACCCCCGTTCTATAAACGGCCTCTTTCAGGGTTTCATATTTTCACAGCTTTTTGGCTGGAGCCTGGAACAAGACAGCCAGATCACACTGTGAAACCTCTTGACTGAGGAGACTCGAGGAACACTGTTCCTGAAACCTGCTGTCTCTGCAAGACACATGGCAAAGAGGAAGACATGTGCAACAGCCTGATGGGACCTCTATCTCCCGGAAAGAATGCAAAACATACGAAGACTGGTATTTAAGAAATGTTTATTAATACAAACACACATCTAGCAACTTTTCCCCAGCAGCCTTATCTGAATGCCAGTAAATATCAATCTGCTCAAGCAAGAGATACCCCAGTTCACTGGATGTTACACAGTGGAGAGAATAACCAATTCAAATGCATTTTCAAAGGTGATGTTTAAAGTATTTGAAAGAAACTAGTGAAAGCCTTCCTCATATGCCATTATGCAGCAAGGTCATATTAGCATGCATTAATGAAGGACTGCAAACCTTACTTTTATGTTTTCAAGCTTGTATCACACCCTCAAAGGTACTGAGTCAGGTTTTAATATTTCCTGGTGGTAGAGACTGCAAGGGTAAACACGAGTAACTGCATTTAAAAGCGTATTACTTTCACCATTAATAAGCAGCTTCAGCTCATGTTGAGACAGGACTTTTAAACTTACGTTATTAGATTAATTTTTTAAAAATAGATTTGTCTAGAATAAGTGCCATTGTTTTGCCTAATCTATGAATCCTTAATTTAAGACAGCTCACTGTGAAGAGATTAATTACTGGTTATCAGTATAGTCTTCATTCACCTTTAGCCTCAGCTCAGGTAAATTATGTAAAATGTACACGTCTTAAGGACCAGCAAGATCAGATGCATGTAAATACGCTATTATATATATATATAAAATCCTGTAACCAAACACTTTTCTAGCTCTGATGAAGAATCTAAAATTAGTTAGTCATCCACTCGTACAGGCCACTGTCAGCTTTAAAAGCACACCATTCTCTCTCAGTAGTTTAGAGGTACTTTTTTTTTTTAAGTCCTTTTTTTTTTTTTAACTTCCAGTAAGCCAGAGCAATCATACTAATTTCAGTTTAAAAGAATGAATTATTTCCTTCCCCATTACTTAAAATGAAGGTCTAAATATATACATACATATTAAAATACATATTAAAACAGTAAAAGACAATTCAACTTCTTTTCTCCCCTGAATTAGGGTGGGCCCTTAGTAATAACCACCTTGATTTTGTTCAGTTTGGATTTATATGCAAATACCAGAGGAAACTTAAAATTTGTTACAAAGAGAATATTCTTCCCATTTACATTGTTTTAATAAGAAACAAAAAAAAAGTTCACCAAGTAATTTCCCTGACAGCTTTGTGGCCTTGATTTCATGCGTAATTACTGTAGAGATCTCACAGACACTCCAAAGTTGTTCGTTGTTTTTCTTGTCTATCTGCTACTAGTCTCTTGCAAATGGCATTAAAACTAGGTTAAGAGAAACTCCTCTCGTTTGAACTACATTTTTGGGTAACCTTTTAGGATTTGGTCACATCAATAGGCTGCACAGAAACAGGATGCGTGGAACAAGTGCCAGCCCAGCGGTGTTCGGCAGCCATACTGCACCGCGTGATAAGCCAGTTCGGCCTGGGTTGAAGCAGTGCAGAGGCCAAAGCACATCATGCTGCAGGTGCCCTCACACACCCTGCTCTCCCTGGAAGGGCACAGTTGTTTATTATAACATGGGTTTGCTCATCTGGAAGTTCCCAGGTGAAGACAGCAGTCCTGGTTCAGGATTAAGCACCTCAAGTTGGGAGCTTTTTTGGCACAAGAACACATACCAGTAATGTCCCTTCCTACTCAAAGCGCTTTTGCTATTTTCTTTGTGTTTCCTTTTTCTACATAGCACCAGGAGAAAAGGTCTCACCGGAAATCTGGTGTTGCCATGGTAATGTCCTGGCACCTCAGCCTGCAGAGTCCAGGAGAACATCACTCAAACCTCCTCAGGCACAAGGAAGTCCTCATGACCTTTCAGCTCCAACCTGTCCATACTCTCCCAACACCTGGAAGCTGCGCATCAGATGGATCTAGTTCATTTCCCTGAAGTTTTGGCAGCATGGTGGACTGAAGGCAAATACCCTTTTACTACTGCTGTTTTGTATTAACTCTAAGTTTTACTTGTTTTGTGTTCCACGGAGGTAGCGCTGGGCACAGCAGGCCTCCGCATTTAGAACATCTGCAACCTCACATTCATCAGGAAAAAAAAAATCCATCTTGTCTTCCAAACCTACATGCATCATCAGTTTGTGACTGCTGAACCAAAGCTAGCTTTCTGCGTGGCCCCATACTTTCTGAAGCCAGCTTTGTAAGCCACTGCAGGAAGAGGATACTACCATCCATTAAAGTTACATTGGCAATCTGCGTCTCAAAGTCCCAGTTTAGTCATGCATTTAAGTGCCCAGTTTCCTCCATAAACCAATTATGCACACAAGTATTTTCCAATGGATATCAACAAAGCTGTCCTGTGCATTGCAGATAAACATTAACATGCACATGTTCTGCTCCCTGCTCGTTCCTCATAAACACACACTACATTGCCTCTCTATGGCTTCTGAACCTGCCTCGCTTGTCTGTCTCATTTTTCTGCAGTTCCTGATTGTCCTGTTAGCCCCTCTGACCACCTTCCCTGGAGTATGAAGAATTAAGCAATAAAAAGGAGACTTCATACTTTCTTGGGCAAAGAACAAAACTGGCACAGAGCTGCATGCGGTGGTAAGGTTAAGTAACTCCACAGCTTAAAGCTCTGTTGAGCAAGCAACTGTCCAGCTCCTAGAGAGGACCTATTCTGTACAGCACTAAACTTTTACATATACGCTGTAACCTCTTGAATATCAACAGGACCACCACTGACATAACTTGGGCCCTGTGTGCCAGACAAATTACCATGTCTGAAGAGAGGGCAGTTTGTCTGCAGAAGCCCAAGCACCAACCACTTAGAGCATCTCCTTGGGCGCACAGGGACTTCAGCTGTACAGCTAGGCATCTACAACTTTGAATTTCAAGCATTAACTGCTACTTTGGGTCTAAATTCTGTTGATCTAGCCCCTGTATTAAGACAGAAAGGAACACAGTAAGAGTGGTACTACAATAGCAAGGAGTTAAAAATGCAAGTCTCCACTTTTTAAAAATAAACAAATACGAAATTTATTCCAAGCAGCTTTGTTTTTAGAAGAACATTCTATTTATGGTTAGTCTTTGTTTTCTGCCCTGAAGCTGATCTGCAATCAAATGCACTAGAATTTTTTTTTATTTCAGGACTCCACACCTTCAACATTAACCGTTAGCGTGATTCACCTGTCTCACAGATTTTAGAACTCAAAGTCTACCTCCAGGAGCCATAAACTAGAAGCACAATATCGTAAATGAGAGTACTGCGAGTACTCTTTAATCAGTCCCACTGAACAGTTTGTTCTCCTGAGAAAAGGTGATACACACACTAGGAAGAAAGATCTAGCTTCTACCTCATATTCCCTGATCATCTAACTTTATCTGAACGATTTCATAATACAGTGTTATTAAAATAACTGCCCGAGATTCTTGACTAACCAAGTTTGCAGAACCACAAAGTATCTGGCAGCCTTGCAGGAACCCACTCACCAGAGGAGATCTTTCTGACGCCCCTGTAACACAGCACTGTTTTCTTCCTGTCATTCATCTCATTTGTCTCCACAGCAACTATGAAAAGCAGACAAGATCGTTCTTATCTTCAACTGTTGGGTTTTTATGGCAGTGTCACAGTGCTGATAGCAAAGTAAATCCAAACACAATCAAGAGCAGCTACGTAATCATCTTTCACCAACAGATTTGATTTTTTTTTTTTGCAGTGTTACTGTATTTAGTAACATATAATGAATTTCATAGACACACCTCCATGGAATTTAGCATTGTCAAACTGTGCTTATTCTTTCTGGCACAGTAAGATTAAGCATGTTTATTAATCTCTTAAACATTTCTTGTCTATACAGAGTGGAAGGTACAGAAGCACCTGATAGCCCAATATGGCAAGACCATACAAAGGAATAGCACTACGTGCCTGGGCTGCAAGTTATCATGTTACAGCCTAACTTGGAACATACCAGGACACCACATAATTGTTATAAAGCTGCTCTACAAGAGGCAAAAAGACATATTAGGCTGCAAAAAAGGCAAATAACTTTTCTATGTACTGACTGCAGGTTTATGCAGCATTATGGGATAGTCAGTAAAGCCTAGCAAGGACATCCATGGATAAGACAGTATTTAAAATAACAATTACTCCCACCCTGATTTTTTTTTTTTTTTAAAGGAAGCAAACAGATACAGTGCTGAGACTCTGCTGGACTACATATCAAAGACTTGATCCTGCTCCACTTGAAAGTTATTTTACTTTCAACTACAAAAAGAAACCATGAAATGCCATCAAGTCAAAGCAGTAATGTTTCATTGCCACATTGTGTTGATATAAGGTCTTCACAGCCTGCAATGTAGATTAAAGAGTTTGATCCTTTGATCTTATTTGTTGTATTTTATTCCAGTCAAGCTCAAAAACCACCAAACAAAAAACTTCTACAATGGAGTAACAGCTTACATAGAGCAGACAGAAAAGACTTGACGTAAAATTGTGCTCTCTAGTGGAGAAATTTGATTTCGTGCAATAAAAGTTCAAGCCACGCTCATCCATCCACTTAACCAACAGGTTTTCAGTGCAGAGAAAATATGAAGATTTTCCACAAAATGAAAAGAGTGTAAGTGCCTAGCTCAGAGTTATTATAGCCAAGATAGGTTTACACTGAGTTAGATGACAGATTCCAGCTGGATAAGGTTTCTAAATACACAACAAAAAAATACCTAAGACATGCTCTTATGCTTGTTTAGATTTTAAGAGTAATGCACCCTTAATGCAACAGCAAAACATTTCCTTTTAATTATGTGAAACTGTAATATGGTCCTATATAAAACTATAGATCCTGATGAAAACAGGTTAGTTTTACAACAGATAGTGCTACTTGGCTTACATAATGAAAACTAGGATTTGTCTGTAACTAAGGGGTTAATAATAAAATTATCTGTTGATTTATTTTTAGAGAGAAGAACAGACATGACCACCAACTCCTCTGTTTCTAGTTATGGGTCTTCAGGAAATATGAACTCCTATTTGTTTTCTTACAGTGTTAACAAAATACAACCCATTTTCTTCATGACAGCTGTCCTGCCACTATTTTTTCTGGGCAGGTATGGGCCAATGAATGTATGAACTCAATTTAATAGCAGAGGAATTGGAATCTATTCTTTAAAACAACTTGGCCACTTTATGCTTCCTCAACAGTATATAGGATTTAGCTTCTTTATATCTTAACTAGGCTGTTGGAATAAATCTAGTTAGACAACAGAATTATGAAAGACTTTGAAAAGCTAGATGTACAGCTAACTCATGCTATTTTTAAAATATATGAAAATTTACCATGCATTGTAATTCATGAGTAAGGATCTAGCAAGACATGGATATTAGATTTCTCTTACATGTCACAGAATGTTGTGATCGGATGCTGACTGTTACAGAAATCAACACTCTTCCTCTTGGGTCCTTAAAAATGAAATGGGGGGGGGGCAGTTGTTTTTTCTAATGGATATAAAAACACAGAGCTACATTTCATGTTTTAAGTTTTCTAGTATACTCAGAAAAGGCAGTGTAACAATCCAGCAAAGCCAGCAGTCTAGATTTAAGAATTATCACAAGCCACAAACAGAATGATACGAGTTAAAAGATTTAACAGCTATATGTTTTTCTAAAACAGAAAAAATTCATAACTGATCTTATGCCTAGAGCAAAGAGAGAGTTCCACTGACTTCCAGCATAACTGGGGCTGATACGGCAGCAATTTAAATGCTTGTATTTAGTTAATCCCATGACAGTAAGCAGATTTCCTAAGTTCCTGCACTGGTAGTCATTTAGAATTTTGAGCTGGGGAACAGTTGTCAGTGATTGGGTAAAAGAAAAACCGAGCTCTACTGCAGCAGTATTCTCATATCACTTAATAGAAAGATGAGTAAGAACCAAGTAATCAACTGTAGTTTTGGTATTTATGGCTATTTATCTAAGTATTTGACATGCTGGACCTCTGCAAGACACTGTTTCCTTTTAATGTTCTCCTGCAAGTTTTCAAAATATTCTTTAAATTTCTGTCCTACACATGGCTGTATCACTTAAGCCATACTTATCTAAACCATATGCAAGAAAAAATTCAGTTCATCTAAAAAACAGAAACACAGTCTCGAAATTAAGGAGCCAGAAAGACAAGCAAGATACCCCTTGAAGTCCTATGTAGTTACCATTACAGAAAGGTAACAGAGAGGGATCTTATTTAGTTTAAAATTCAGTAGTAATCATGCAAAATTAACACCCAGTTGTGAGCATATTGGGGCACCACTTAAAGTTAACTGGTACACATTATTAGCTCTGTTGTAGTAATACCTGTCAGTCACACTAGTGCATGTATGGAAGGGAGGCAGCCCAGCAATTTAGAGAAATGTCTGTTTTTCTCAGCCTCATTCAAGAGCGGTTATGTTTGCAAAACCTCCATTTTTAGCTACAAAAGCGTTATCACAGCACGGCAGAAGTTTCATGGGGTTTTGCAGACTCAGCTAACTAGAACACATTGGAGTTCATTCACCATCAAACGACATTAGAAAAATACCGAAGCACAGCTCAGTAGATTTATGCATTAGGTTGTAAGCCATGTGAAAAACAGGGCCAAAATTATTTTACAGGCTACAAGAGCTTACTTAGCAATTCAGTTTAGGCCATGTAAGAAGTGCAAGTGTGATATCTTCCAGTTAAATCAACCTCTACTTTTCTTGGGAGGAGAAACAGACTGAGACCAAACCCACAGACAATTCATACTGACTTCCAATCCCATCCTACAAGATAACTTTGTGAGATTTTTGGGACACAGCTAGGAAGTCATCCATGGTGACAAGTTACAGTTGCTACTACAACACTACCATGACAGATCATTTTAAGGATAATTCACAGTAAGGCCTCCAAAAGCTTAGCTGTTGTGCCAAGAACACCAAAGCTTGCACTGACCTATTTATAATTCAACTATTCTCCCTACTCCATGATAAAGAGGTTTTAGAAAATATGAAAGCACAGTCCAGGGGGTCCTCATAAGATTTCAGCCTTCTCTCAGTTTCCTATACCTCAGCAGCTGCAGAAGTGCCATTTGTGTAGCCACCTTTAGACTTCATGTGGTCCTGAATTGATAAAGCCTAGGAAAAAAGTTCATTAGTACACACACCTTATAGAGTCTGGTTGCCAGAGCAATTATTAAAAGCATCAATTTGATGAGGCAGGTGAGCCATATGTTTACAGTCCTGGATCCCAACGGTAGTAGGGAGAAAGAACAACTAAACACAGAATTGTTAAAGAGTATTCCAAGGCAGTGCATAAGATGGGTCTTGCTATCCAAAATCCACTCATTCTGACATCCCTCACCCTGGCAGAGCTTTGACTTCAGGGTGATGTGTTATCTGGACCTAGGATCAAGTGTGTCCATAGAACCCTTAACCAAAAAGTTCTCATCATACGTAAAGTTACTGGGGAAACAAGCACTCCTTGCTGAATGTATCTTCCACAGTATCTTACATTTACAAACAAAAGGACAGTTCTGTTCTGATGCTATTCTATTCATGAAAAAAAAAAAAAAAGTGTCAAATTTTTCTCTCACAATTTTCTAGTCGTTTAGTGGCTAACTGCTCTATAGGTTACTGAACGGAGATTTCTGCATATCCAAGAGGTGCAAACTTACTGATGAACAGTCACTACTCATCTCTCCTGCCCCAACATGCGCAGTGTGTACAAAGTTCATTGGTTCTCCTATCATATTCCGGTCCAGTCTCCGACGCCTCTTCTATAAGGAAGAAGATATCTTAGGTCTTTATTCAGAAAACATGAGCAGCTTTCAGACAGAAACAAGCAGCTGAGTTAAAAAAAGAATCAGTAGTGGCCCCTAATGATTCCTCATTAGAACTGGGCTGAAATTTCAGACTGTTTGCAGTAAGAGAGGGTCAAAGTCACTTTTATTACTGCTAATTGAATTTTAGCAAAAACTTTCTTTAATGTTGGAAAGTCAGGGCCTGAGAACTGCAAACAGTCATACGGCCAAAGCTTCTAGCAAAACACACATAGTTTAAACATAGTTTAACAGGTCTGTCTTTAGCTTTTGCATTACTTAGCCCAAACTAATCAAACCAACACGACAATTAATGTGTTTTCCACATAACCGAAAGACAAAATTTCAAATCTGATAAACGATAGCAGTTGCGCATCTACCTACCGGCTGGGGCTGTTCACCATTGCACCAATTAAAACAAACCAGGAACTCGGTCATTGTATTTTTCAGTAGGTAATACGCTCTGGTTAAGCGTAATCCTTTCTCTGGGAGTTAAAGCAGTTTGAGGACCACGATGCAGCTCCTAAAACGCGTTTAGGAAGGAATTGCTTGTGCAGCGTCACTAGCAAAGATCACAGAAAGCAGCTGATGAGTACACCTGCAAAGAGATTATCATTCAGATTCATGCTAAAATATATCAGTCTTGTAACAGTTACTGAGCAATAGACACTTGAGAAGACTAAAAGACGACTGTAAAATTCTCAGACATACCTGGACAGAGAAGTAGCATCAATTTAAAACCAGTATGTTCGTATCAGAAATCAGGATTAAGAACTCTAGACTTTTACTCCCAGACAGACAGTAGTGTAAGTTCTGTTTTCTTCACAGAAGCGTAATAAAAGCAATGCTAGAATTAAGTCAGGTCTTGTTTAACAGTCCGAGACCTGGCTGTAAGCAGAGCTAGCCAATGCTTATGAACTATTTAGTATTTTGAAAGAAAATAGTTTTGAAGCACTACAGATTGAATACTTAACATCTACAGACAGGCACAAGAGAAAGTTTTCTTCTTACATCTGATAGTTACTCTTCTCAGACACAGAAAAGCCTAAAGTAAAGAGTATTCTACAACTCCTAAAAGCCCTTAAAATAGAAAAAAACAGCTTTGTATTACCAGCAGCAGAAACCATTCATCAGACAGAGCCTAGAGCTTCCCAGAATGTATAAAACTATTAATGCAGCACTCCTGAACTGGAGACACAACCAGTGAACCCACTGACTTTATGTACCCTGAAGTTATGATAAAAACTGACTTTTTTTTTTTTTTGCCCTTAATATCTTCCTTCAAACCAAACCCAGGGCTATAGAGTAGCCTTTTATATCAACTTTTCCATACCCCAGATAATTGAAGCAATACTATAACATGTTAATTTATAAAGAAAGGGTTTTTTAAAAGCTTACAGCTTAACAGAAGTTACAGCTTCATCAATTCAGCCTTTCTCAACCCCCACTGAAGTCTTCACAACCAAACAGCATAAGCTTCCCCCTTCACAGGCATTTCTTATGTAGTCCCACAATTATGTAATTAGCCCATCTATTTATTTCACCCTCGTGGTTTTCTTACACTTCATCACTCGTCACACTTCAAGCAGCTTTTTAAATTTTCTGCCATTTATCTTTCAAAGTGTTTCTTATGTTTGCTTTAGTTTCAGGTGGCCTATATGATACATAATTGCAGAATGTGTCATATATTATTCCATTTTATCCTGAGTGGTTTTAATACAACTCATTATCTGGCTCAATTATAATTTTTCACCTCACTTCATCCTCTCATAGTGGTCTTTATCACCACTGATGCCTTGTTTGGGTGCAGCAAAGAAGGGACAGTGACCCACACAACCTTAAGAACATGCAGATGCCAAAGCTTTTGCCTCCACTTCACCTCAGTTGCAGATTTTTGGCGTCTATTTCACTTTAAGGAGACTGTATCAAAGCTAAGATCTTCTTTAAAATCACAAAACATGTCACTGTACACTAACAACCTATTTTGAACACAGACTGGCTGAGACGAGCATCAAATTAGACAGAGAAACATCCCCATCCCTAAATAATGGTAGAACACCCACTCTTTTCCTGCCATACCACCCAGCCCTTGGCCGTCTGCCTCGGCGGGGCTCTGTGCCTACCTGGTGCTACCTGCTGCTCCCCGGGAGCCCTCGAGGGATGGCACGTCCTCATTCGAGCGCAGGGGCACAGCCAGCTCCTGTCTTGGCAACTCCAGTGCGTTTGCAGTTCGTATTTCCGGGTTACAATTAATCCTGATTGCTGAGCAAGAATGCTTCAGTGTGGTCCCACACCCTGCGACGGTTCCTTCGCTCTGTACGGCGCTGCAGAAGTCTGTTGTGCGCTTCACGCTTACCTGCAGGTGTCAGAAAAGCAAAGCGGAAACCAAAAATAGTGCCTTACTTTGGCGTCAGATTTGTGCAGCCGTGCAGTTTTCTCGGCACTATCCATAGAGCCTGTGGCTCGCTTCCACCCCTGCGGCAGCTCTGCAGGTGTCCTCCTGGCATGCAGCAGCGCTGGCCGTCTTCCTGTTGTGTTTTACAACAGAACTCTTCTTTTCCTCTGCGTGAGTCAGAGTATCATCCTCCGGGACAGCACTGTCTGTGCCGCGGCACGGGACACCACCTTCCTCCCGGAGACTCCAGGTTTCCACACGAACTGGAAGAACTTAAAACAACATCTTCATGTGTTCAGGCTCGCTCAGGACTAATAAAAGCCAACAAGAATCCCCAAACAGAGGAGAAAACAACATTTTGTCACTGTTGGCACACAGACCAGAACCGGACAATATCCTGTTGTTCTTTCTCTCTATTTTTCACCATAGCTGCAGTATCGTTGAGGAGAGAGAGACAAAGGGCCAGGGAAACGGCTAGCACGCGCAGACACAGATGTTGAATGCGATAGGCAGGACACACAGCCATTCCTGGGTCCGTAGCCTTAACGTACTCGAGAGCTTTATGAATGTTTAGATGTACCTTACTGAGCAAAACACTCAATTTGTTCTATCATTGCTGTGTATTAAAAAGCATTCAAAATATTTTTGTATTTTACTTACAAAATATCAGCTCTATATGAAGTGGAAAATATTCACCTGAATCAAAAGAATTCTCCCTTTCCACAGACAAGAGAGATGCGTGGTAATCTTGACAAATAACATCCACTAAACATATCTGTTGTGTACAACTGACCTTTAGGCTCCAGGTCTGATCATGACAAATCCTTGACTCTGAGCTGTTAGCGTGAAGTTAGCGAATATCATCACCATCACCCTGCCCAACAGAGTTGTTAAATTGTCATAACTTCTGATTTCAGTTATTGTCATTTTCATTCCAGCTCTGTCAGTACTGACGTGAGGTGGGAGAAGCGTATTTCAACCTTACTGCCTTCCTAAAAACCGCCGTGCTTCTGATTTGTTCATTATTCTTACTTTGCTCATTTGATATTTACATCATGTTAAAATCCTGAAACAGCTGGATGTCTACATATTGGAATGGCAAGGCATGGTAAAAACCAGCGGCACTTGTATTCCTAGATCAAAAAGTAGTTCTGAACACGAAACAAGTGTGCATCTTGCTTGGTGAAAGGTGAAGAGTGAAAAACAATAAATTACTAAGACTCTGGAAGAACCTTGGAGTCAAACAGCTGAAATCCTGCTGTAGAGTGAGCCTAACTGCTTGGAAAGAGCTTCCTGATTTTACTAGTATACATCCAGATTACCAATGTCGTTTCAGATGTGGTCCTCGAACTACATAGCACTGTCACGCAGTATGATTATGTACTGGCCCTCTGCCGTCCTGAGGCTTCACAGAAAGCTGAGAGTAGGGGTTTACCCAAGACCTTCATTAATCTAGGTGTGTTGGTATTGTTAATCTGAGGAATTTGGAATTTGTGTGGCCTCCAAGGAGATTTGAAGCTTCTCCTTTTAAAAGCTGAGTAGGCACACACATTAAAACAACCAACCAACCAACCCCCACCACGGCAGCACCTCTATTTCAAAGTGGAAATGAGCTTAGCCACAAAATGAAAAAAACGTATTTTTAACTGTCTGTTCCCCCTCAACACAGAAGAGCCAAGAGACCAAACTGTGTGTTCTGCTTGGAGGTCAGAACAACCGCGAGAGGAACCAACGGCGATTGCCTGGAGCCTTACCAGAATAAAACTGGTAAAACTCACAAAAAGACAAGCAGCAAGCTGGACGGCTGGCAACACCCCAACCACTGGCACCGCCAACATGTCGCGCTGTCACCAGCTTGTGAATCATGGAATTTAACGTGACTAAGAATAAACTCAGATTTAAAAAAAAAACAACAAACAAAAAAGCACCACAAGAAAACAAAACAGGCTGCGCCTGTAACGCCTGTAAGTTTTATTTCTTCACAGGAGGGAAAAGGCACCGAGCAGAGGCGAAGCCCCTGAGGCGCGGCCGTTCCCAGCCCCGCGGCAGCCCGCCGCCCAGGGACACCTGCCGAGACCCAGGGATCAGTCCCCCCGCCGCGTC
>Ga0181612_117038_pt1 | contig 13996 bp, 7 predicted proteins | sample HoacroProtozoa21_FD_119630 | JGI IMG/M metagenome (GOLD analysis project Ga0181612, IMG submission 119630) | Hoatzin crop microbial communities from Cojedes, Venezuel. Combined Assembly of Gp0051906, Gp0051904, Gp0051908
CCTTCGCCGTCTTTTTTCTCTTTCTTTGGGCCGCGCAGTTGAGGGGCGGCCGCCGCTGCCGTGCCCCGCGAGGCTGGCGGCAGGAGCAAGGGGAGCTCGCTAAGGGGCCGCCAAACACAGGAGCCCGCCCCGCGTAACCCCCAGGAGCGCCCAGGGTCGCTGGGTGCCGACTGAGAGCCATCCACCAGCAACCCGCGTCGGATTAGCCAGGCGCAGGCGCCGCGCAGCTGTACCCGCTACCCCGCACAGAGCTTTCCCGACCCAAAATCTTGCGCCAGAACTTTTGGAGGAAAGACTAGAGCCGTACACAGGCCCTTTAACCTCGTGACTTTTGCCCTGCAGACAAGGTGCGAGGAAGAAGGATGAGAACATGCCCTTGACTCAAGGCTTCTGTGGCAGGGAGAGCATTGCCCTTTGGGTCTAGGGCCGATTCCTGCACAGCTATAACACAACTGGAAATACACCCCAGACCATCGTTAAGTTCACTCCATTTGGTTGCGAAATAGCAACAGCAGAACAAGTAATACAAGGTTTAACTGTACAACAGCAGCAAGACCTGCTCTGAAGGCCTGTACATCTCTGCCGAGGACAGATACCTGTGCTGCAGCCTGCACCTCAGGGGCCCGATGCCCCGCACCTCATGTCCAGGCGTGGGATTTTGCACTGCCTGGACAGACTGCGAGCAAACCCTAAAACAGATCAACAGCTGCAACATGTAGAAAGGGAGCATCTCCCAACTCCATTCCTAGAAATCTTACTTTCAATATTTATGGTGGCAGAAGTAGCTCCTGCTAGCACAGGAAACACCAGATCACCCTTAGTCAGGGTATTGATCCTGCAGTTTTGAAGTAAAGACAGACCTACAAAGTGATATTTTGCACTAAGAGCTGAATTAAACATAGCACAGATATACAATGCTATTTACGTGGAGTATTTAGAATTTAACTTCCTAGAAAAATGTATATGAACTGGTAAATGCCTTGGTAGAATAGAAAACAGGCATATTCTGTCAAATACCATTGTGTCAACCATTTTTAACCAAAGGGAAAAAAACCTGCAAAATCTGCTCTGTTGCTAGAAGGGAAACGGTTGAGGAACATACAGCGCAGAGTGTTCATGCAGGCACACCCCATACCTCTGGCAAAAATTATTTATGCTCCTGAGAGAAACAAATTGTTCAGAAATAAAAAGACATTGACTCTGTTTTAGCGTGCAGCATTGCATTAGAGCATTCCTCCAAAGCAGGGATGGAAAAGTGGCAGCATATAGGCAGAGCAAACACATTTCAACATTTGCAATAGCTGCTTCGTTTTATCTCTTGGGGGGCAAACATTTCTGTAAACCCACGCATACGCGTTAGAAGCAGCAGATTCTCAGGTACAGGAGCAGGTCATTGGTGCCAAGTTCGGCGGTGCTCCGCTATAGGAGCGCGGGTGTTTCCAGGCTGCCTCTGAAGGCACATTCCCGTTGAATTCAGAGGGAAATTGCTTCAGTGAGCAACGAACAGCAAACTATTCCAAGTTTAGGACTGGTCCCGTTGAAGGGAGGCCGTGGAAGGCTAGAGAGCTATCCAGCGTCTGGCTTTGGGGCGGCACACCGCCTGTGGAGCCTTTGGCTGCTGCACGGGCCCTGCGGTGGCCGGCGAGGGGCTGCCCAGCCCAGCTCACCTCTCCCAGGGCCGCGGTGGGCCTCCAGCTAACACCTCTGGGTTACAAGGCTGAAGTTCAGAAGATAAGCAAATCATGGTGATGTAAATAATTATGATTTTAAGTATTCTGATAGAATATACTGTTTCCAGCATAGTTTCTTCTGAAAATAAAAGAACAGGCACAATAGGAAAACCCCAAAATATTCCATCTTGACATCAGTGACACAGGAAGGTAATGTAAAATTGAAATGGAATAAGTCAGAATTAATAAGAAAAAAAAAATTCCAGCTAGGCAAAACACTTATCCCCAAAATATTAGTTGGTGAAAAGTTTTGAAATACTGTCTATTTGTACAATTAAGAAACTAAAATACAGAAATTTGGTGATATTTCCAACCAAAAAAATTGCAATTCCTGACTATAATCTAGTTTTGGCACCTCTACCGAGTGCCCAAATGAAGTCTTTTGCAGAATTAGTAAGATAGCACTGAAATTAATAAGTGATTTAAAGATAAACAGAAGAGAAACTGGGATATAGATGCTAATTTGTTTTTCTTTTTAAATAAAATATGAGGTTTTATGTGATATTGTGCCAGAGAGAATTTTACAAACTAAATAATTAGGCAAGTATGTGTTTTCCTTTCTCAACACCTCTTCAATTTAGTTTATTAAATAAGTAAACTTGAGTAATGTCTGCTACACTTTAAATCCATACACATGACATCAAATCTGTTTGTTAGCAGCAATGTATTTATCTCAGGAGTACATTAAAGATTCAATATGAGCCAGAGTATTTATATCTTTCTGTATGTATCGCTTGAAAGGAATCCAACAAATTCTCCTCTCAAGCTATTCGTTTTAAGGTCCTTCAGTAAAAGTATGGCTTTGGAATTTTTTTTTTCCTTTCAGATCAGTTGGAAGTGTGAAGTATTTACAATTTTGAATAAGTATTCACTTCTTTTCTGCTGGTTTAATAAAAATAAGTGTCTATCTGCAATAAGTGGAGTACTCCAGTAGTTTCCCTGGTCCTGGGCAGCCTTGATTTCGAAGAAACTTTTTGAACAGCATTGTTCCAAAAAGATTTAAATGTATGCCTACCGATGCCAACAATAATGATTCAGGCAGCAACACACAGACTGTGACTTTGTTCCATCTCCAGCTATACTTTCTTCTGACTCATCACCACAATTCAATTTTAAAAGCCATTAAGAACACTCAAACTGCTTTTCTGATGTAAGAGCAGAAATTGCATTGGAGTGAATCAGTCATACACGAACTTGAAAGCGTGCGTGCACAAATTCTCACTGCTGCCCAGAAGCCTTTTGACTTGCACAGGTAAATACTAATGTTCCAGGCCTAGCTGATTCCCACACGAGCCTGGTGAGTCCTTTTCTTTGTACCAGGACATAGCAAGGGAATGTGTTTAATGGTTACGGCTTATTTGCTTTGTCCATAACTGGTCTGCTTGCAACCTCTGCAAACTACTTTGCAAACCCTGGGTCAGTCTCCCAGTCTGTAACATGGATACGGTACCAGCGGCTCAGTAACGTTTTCTTTTTATGATACAGAAGTCAAAGGCATTGGGAGGAGATTTACCTCACCAAATAGCAGAGTCAGGAACAAACCTGAGATAAGAGTAGACACACTAGGCTGCCTAACAGCCAGATGTTCCAGTGGCCAGCCAAGTCTTCCACAAGTATTGCAACCCAGCAGCCCTTGCATCTCTGGCATGACAGTCCCCACGCTGCCCAAGACAGCAAACATGAGAGAGAGGGGGCAGGAAAATGAAAACAGGGTGCTTATTAGTCACTGACCATGTTTCCTGCAGTAAAGGAGGGAATGTCAGCCAGCAGATGGGAGCAGCCAAATAATCGGGGGAGCTGGAGTCTACTGCTTGTCTGCCAGAAGATCATTTAGCTTCTCTTTGTCTCAGTTGCTGCATCTAGAAAACTATAGATCAAAGGATATTTTTTTTAAAAAGTATTTTTAATAGTCATTCTTTAAAAATACAAACCATTATTTCAAAACACAAGCATGGCGTGTTGCAAGAGAAAAAAAAATTACAACTGGAAGTTTATGGTTTGTGAAAATCGTATTTCGTTCAGGCCCAGGTCAGGAAATGCATTACTTTGTGAAACTGGGAAAAGCAAAATTCTTAAACTTTTAAAACATTTACATGTGCTTGCTTTGATGTTTCTGTGGGTTGCTGAAGTCTCTTATCTTACCTGACGTATTTTACCACCTCAACTCACATACAACAATTTTAACCGTATTCTAGCAGAAAAACAAGTATTTGAGTTGTTTACAGAGCGGAGACAACCACTGATACTGTTAAACTATGTCACGGCAAAAAGGTTACTTCCACTTTAAAAAAAAATTATTCCACAACCCTCCAAAATAACCTGTATGTAATGGACAATATAGGATTACTTCTTGGCAGAATGAATATCCTGTTGCCATTGACTGCAATGTTACAGTATCCTGACGTACTAGTATACAGCTATTGTGAGATAAAGACCATGTTGAAAAACAAACCGATTGCAGTACTGAAAACAGAAAAGGAACTGTCCAGTAGTATAAAAATTCACTTCTTTAAGAAAACAATGACTGGAACAGCATAATTTCTAGATTAGCATTAAAGAATACAAGCTTTAACTGAAATGAATAAACTGTTGGAATGCATTCCTTTCTTCCAGGGATGCCATTTTAAAGCAAGACAGGAAAGCTTGGTTAGAGATGGCTCCGTGTGTGTGTGTATATATACATACATGTGTGTATATACATATATATGTATATACATGCATATATTGCATTGATATCATCTGTTGATATAAAGCTGTGGAAGCTGTGTGCTATGTTTCTGTTTATTTTTTCCCCTCCAACCCTCTCCACATTCATACATTTGTTGAATTTAAACTAAAAGAATTATTAAAAGAGGAGGCAAAAACACTGCTGGCATCTATGTTTTAAAGGGAATTTACAAGGACAATGTCTACAGAAAAAAAAACATGCTCATCAAAAGCAATCCAAATTCTTCTTTAAATTTCTGTATTAGTCAGGCAGAAACTTTCATTTTACAGTAGAACCAAATCTAATTACTGAAAGAATTATTTTAACAAAACATATCTGAAAAGTCTTACTGAGATAAGGTAAAGAATATTTCCAGGTGAGAAAGGTTACATTTAATCCTTGTATCTGAACCAGATTAATTCATAGGCATTCTCCAGTTTTAATTTCATTGAGTGTTCTTTTAGGTAACTATCTGAAATATATCAGAGGTCATATAGCTATATGCTGTATATTTCAGGTGCACACATTTCATTATCAAGCATCTAAACAAGGATGAGGTGAAGTTCGTGGAGTGAGCAAGAAAATATTTTTCTGTGATATTGTGGGTTTAATGCAATAATCTCTCAAAGAGAGAGCACACTTACCCTGAGAGCCTGCATGGTACCCCAGGGAGCCATGAGAAGCAGTGCCCTGGCTGTCCCAGAAGCCATGGAAGCAGTTGTATATACTCCCAGTGACCACAGTGTACATCTTCTGGTAGTGGATGTGGAAGGGATGGGCTTTTGGTCATCGCGTGGAAGGCACTGAAGGACTTGACGAGACACTGCCAAGATTTAAGGTAAAAAGCCACATATAGGTTTACAGTCATACCTTAAAAATAAAAAAAAAAACATTATTAAAGAATGCTGCTGTTCTCACATCCCTTTCAAATAGTACAGAGCCTTATCGTGATATTAATGTCACCTTCTACCAGCACAGGTTATAACATAAAATAATTAGTGACCAATGCTAGAGAATAGGTGAAGATATACAAAAGTTTATCCACATTTGATAAGACTGTAGATGTACAGCATTATTTGGATAGATCAGCTCCATACTGTAACTGCAAGTAGTTTTCCAAAGGACTCATTAGTTATCCTTTAGGTCTCCTAATTAATGATGTAGTCTTCTGAGAGCATATTAACAACTCTGATATTAATAGCAGCATAATTCTTGTTGAGAATTAAAAAAACTAAACCACTTTTTTAGAAGTACTTGTATAATAGAGTTTGGGACTTCGTAATAGACACATACATAAATTTATCAGATTAAAAATTAACAGATTTCTAGAAGTGTGATCTGGGGACCACAATAACATCTCCAGAACGAACTGCTGTGCTTTCATTCAGGAGACTTACGTTCAGTTTATAGAGTTGAGCTCTCTGTTTTGATGCTTCAATAGGCTGGGTTTTCAACACTGAAAAGCTGAAGACAGATTTCATCCAGTTCTTTAGACTATTTCCCTAAGCTCTTAAACAGTGTGTGCCAAGCTGTTCTCATTTCCATGAATGGCTAATATTTAATAAAACATCTGATCACAAAAACAAATCTAAAAAATCAGTACTAAAATAACACTCTGACTTGCTACTAAATGCAATGTTCTTTGATATAAGTCCATTTCAACTCCATTTATTCCAGGGTTCTGCAGCAGTCAAAATAATCAATGCAGAATTTTCCATGTGATTTACACATTGCTTTTTAAAATGAATTGACTGAAACAAAAAATGCTGATTTCTGCTGCCTGGCTTGTTTTCTAAAACATATTCTCTTTCTTTTAAAGTGAGAGAACGACCTCTGCTTCAGGAACAATTTTCTGAGACAGTGTGTTTATCAAATGGCTTCTCTGCTTTCATGAAAACAATTTATTTTCACTGAACTCTTCAAGATAAGCATTGAAGTCAGGAAGAATGTACAATGACATTTATAATTACATTCAAGAAAAAAATGTTTTGCGAAAGAAAGGGTTAGGGTTTTTATCTTTTTTAGAGACACAAAATATTTTCTTTCCTCCAACATACCATTTAAAGATATTTTCTCCCTGAAATTACAAAGTGTATTTTCATATGCATGGAAAGAGAAGCTCGGGACAGTAATCTTCTCATAGAAGGACTACAGTATGCATCCTAAACAATGAAAGCTGTAGCATAATCCTTACAAACAAATTGCCTTCCCTGCCCCACTCTTAGGAAGTAATCTGCAGACAAATGACAGGGAGAGCAGGGGGATTCATGACCTTGCAAAGCCTCCTCCAAACACCCCCATATGCCCAATCTTAGAAAATGGATAAAACAATTGTCCCTTAGAATGGCATGTCCATCTCTCCAGCCTTCCCTCCCATGCTTTCCCCTTGCCCAGAGACAGTTTCTTGCACCCCAGAGCTCTCCACAGAGCCTCCACAGGACGTAGGGCATGGTGCCTCCTCCTCTTTGGGGAAACAGAAGATCTTGCTGTTTCCCTTCTGGATTCAGCCCAGGACCTGTTCTCAACTATCAACAACAAAAGTTCAGCCATGGCACTCACAATCACTGCTTCCTGCTATATTCTGGACTGCCCCTAAAATCAAGGTAGTCCATAATGTACCTCATCTTTCTGGACAAAGCAGCCACGGATTTAGACATATAGTGCCTCTATTTTCAAATGCAAATTCAATGACTACCTATGCAAAAGCTTCCCATGAATATATTTAGGAGTTCCATTTTGGCTGCCTGGAAATGTGGGGTTTACCAGATTAAAAAGGCATATTACTGTCACTCCAATGAATGCCCTTAAATTTGTGGGAATATGCTTTAGAATTAAAAATTTAAGATCTGGTTTATTCCTTGTCAGTCAAACCTCCTAGCTTTTCATTATTCCATTTTTTTTTCAGTGCACGAAGGTAGTTCTCATCATAAAGATTCTCTGATAAAGTTCTCCTCCAGAGACATACTCTTTTTGTAGGCTCAGCTAGTGAAGAAATATCATTCATTTGTAATACTCATCAAAGAGAAGTGGAAAAAAATCAAAAGCAGCTGAAAAGAGATTGTGTTTCACTAATATACACCAAGGCTTTATTTAAAAATATACAATGTTAAATTTGATCAAATATCAACCCACCATTCAGAGTGAAATAATCTCTTTTAATTTGCATGTATCTGTGCGTGCCAAAGAGAAGCGTGTTTGCTTTCAAGCAGGTGCACATCCTGCTATGACTAAATCTCTAACTCATCAAATTGCTTTACCAGTGTGGGACATGCCCTTTTTTTCTGGAACAGCTTCAAGCATTTTCCCCAGCATTTCAGCCACCTGTTTACTGAGTTCATACTCCAAAGGAGATGCATGCAATTAGAAACAAGGAAATGAAAATAAATGACCTTGTTTGTTATAAATAACAAAGAGACTCAGCAGAATTAATGCAGTGAAGCCTGACCTTCTGACCTGAAAGAAAGAATCACCTCATTCCTTTGTAGCAGGCTCACAATGCTCCAGCACCAGGGATTGTTATGCAGCTTTGCCTCTTTTGAAGGATCTTAAAAGAGTATATTCTAAATATTAAATGTTTTACAAGTTAGATTAGGAAATTTGCATTAAAAAGCATTTTGAAACAAAGTCAGGAAAGCAATGATAAAGATTATACCACTGCTTTATTTAAAGAGCACAGGTAAGTGTGTGTGTGTGTGTGTTAGTTCACTACAATACAGTTTTTCAACTGAAAAAGAAATATGGCATTCCAGGTACTAGAGAGCCACAGAACGTCTCCTTTGGTGTTTGGTGAATTGATCAGGGAGAAAGTTTTTAATTACCCAACTCCAGGAAAAGGAAACATTTTTCTTTTTGTAAATTGTTACTGCTATGATGATATGACTTTTGAGAACAAAGCAATGTACTTCCGCAACTACTGCCAAAAATATACTTTTTTTAATTATCCTTTAATTAGGTGTGTAGAAATGCCTTCTTTTGTACAAAGTCTACTGAATAACGTTTCTATGGGTTACATTTTCACTTTTGAAGGATTCACGTCATTCTGGAACAGTGTCCAGCTGTAATAGAGGGCAAGGTGTTAAAAATTTGTTTTGCTGCTTGTTTTTGGAGGTAATAACACACAGTTGTTTCTACAGCAGTCCTCACAAAAAGAGCAGCGTGCAATTATGGTGCTGGTTCCCATCTTGTCACTCCCCAAAACAAGTCTGTTATTAATGAAGCAACTCAGAACCGCTGTAGAAATGAAACGGTAATGTGTTTGCGTCTCGCCAAAGGCAGTTCCTACAACAGGCACTGTTTGAGAGGGATTTTTCAAAATTTAACTTGGTTTGGTTTCTTCCCTCCTTCTCTCACTCCCAGTGCCATGGGCTCCAGGTGCCGAGGTAACCTCACGGCCCTCACGCCAGGTGCCCAGGTAACCGCGCGGCCCTCATGCCAGGTGCCCAGGTAACCGTGCGGCCCTCATGCCAACCAAGGCCCCGGCGCTGCAGGCCTCTCCTTGGCCCCACCAAGGGAGCGGGACGGGCAGCAGAAGGGGCCGCCCTGCTGCAGTGGCTGCAGGGCGAGGGGCAAGTCCCCTGTGGCACCCAGGGCCACCGATGCCGTGGGATGGGGGGAAGGCAGGCTGAACGGTCACGGAGAGGCCCTGCAACGCCAGTCTCGCGCACAGGAGGAGACGTGGGGCTGGGCCAGCAGCAGGAGCCCACGAGCACAGCCCCTGTGCCACACCGCAGCATGGAGGGTCGGCAGCCGGTGCAGCGCTTTGGGCATTGGGAACATGAGGGTGCAGCAGCTCTTCTCCTCCCCACTGTCTCACCCGTTCCTCCACATTCTGTATGCCACAGAGCAACTCCACCCCCCCAAGGACTCAGCCCGACTCACTCCTGCTCCCATACTTCTACAGTGAAAGGGTGACCTGAACGAATAATTTCCAGCAGAAAAAAGTTGGTGAACACAGCCCCCATTTCTGTTCATGAAGTGTCATGAACAGCTTGTTTTTTTTCCAAAGGTATGTATCATTCAAAACCAAATGGCCCCCATGGCTGAGGGTGGGGATATCCTTAAGTGTTTGATTGAATCAAAGAGAATTGTCTTCTCAATAAATCTGCGTTTGCTCACAGGGACTGCAACCAGACCACTCACACTTCTCAGGGCTGATATGTGGGGCCCTGCATGACAAGCCACAGCGGAGGAAGACCTGCACAACAAACAGCCTTCTGAGAGCTGAGCCCAACCAGAAGAAACTCTGCTTTTGTGGAGCATGAAGTCATGCTCTCAGTCGTGCTCCAGGGCTCCACACACCATGCGTGGGCCAGCAGATACCTGGGCTGGAGAGAGGCTGTGGTTCTGCGCTAAGCCACATGATATGCAAGGGCTGGAACACAGAGAGCAAAGCTGGGGATCCATTAACATGTCTCATGCTCCATGCATGAGACCTTACTGGCCTATAAATTGTGAATATTTATGTCAATATCTATTGTGAAATGCCTAGACTGGGTTTTTTTGTTAGCTTTTACTAGCTTCATCAGTCAGCATGTATAGTTCCTCTTCTTTGTGAGGGATAAGTGGAAATAATTGATTGTCTTCTGCAAAATCTCATTCAGAAGAAGTTCTAGATAAAAATTCTCCAACAAGTAATATATTCATATATTGAATATTTGTTCTGAAACTCACTCATTGAAGGATTTGTGGTAATTCAACTTAAAAAGCATATAATTCTAGGCAGAGCAAATTCAGGAATCTCAGGAAAAGTCTATTAGCTCACCCACATCTGCTTTATTACAGCCTCAGTATATGATGTCTTAAATGGGGAAAAGAGTATTGCAAATACTCTGTTGTTATGTATTTATTGAAGACAAAGATGCCAGACACCTGTGAGCTGCCTGAAAAATCAGTGACTGGTAATATTAGAAAAATTGGAACAGACAAGTTTCCTTTTTTGTTTTTAGTTTGCATTTAAATAATTACCAGAAAACCGACACTGAAAACAGCACTCAGTGCCCCTCACTAAAAACACACTAAGACCCCCGCAGCTCCAAAGCAGTTACTGTAGGTAGCTAGTGACTTCCATAAACACTTACCTGTCCCTTGAAGAATCCTCCTCTCAGGTCTTTCCAGATTTTTTGCATTTTACCATTATATTTCAGCCATTTCTGCCCATGGTGCCATGGCATCTTTGTGTCCTGCCAGCTGCACCTTGCCAGTGCCTGCACAGTTTATCATGTATGTGACAAAACCAAGTCAGAATCTTGTAATGGCTGGGCAGCAGCCTGTGCCAAGAGCTGCACGCTAAGAGAAACTGCAGGGCATTCTGGAATGAAAACCTGCCTCCAGCTACCTCCATCAGAAACCCAGCATTTACCTACCAACAGCATGCTGCTACCATCAAGCCAAAGTATCCGTATCCGTACAGGGCTACCGTGTGGCCAGCCACACCGCTCCTGGAGTTCTGCCTCATTTGCCACAGAGCTAGTCTCAGGATGCGCTTGCAATTCAGAGATGAGCCACACTGCCTGCAACATCCAAGGCTGTGCATCTGCTCAGCAAGCTTTGGTAAGCTTTGTTTAACCCACACTGCAGTTCAGGTTCCCAGAGAATTATAAAAACTATACTGTCTGCTGCAGACTAAGGAGAGCGATTTGTGTCCCCTGTATGACAATAGCACAGGACAAAAGTGATTGCCATTGTTTTCAGGCCATATAGATATCAAAGGTTAAAAGCTGTAATTTCTGTGCTACCTTGGTATTATTCACAGACAGAAGAAGAATAATATTGGTCCAACTAAATAAATTTGCCCCACTAATGGAAAACTTGCATGGGCTATTTAGAGACAGCAGGCAGCTGAATAGAGCAAAATCATTTTCTATGGCATGTGAGCAGTGTGATCTCCTGGCTCAGCAGTTCCAGCCCCTTTTGGGCTGGTCTCTGCTCTAGCATGTGGTTTATAACCAAGCTTCACCTAAGAGAACTGAATACATGCAATTTTTCCTTTCTTCTTCAAGCTTCCCAGACTTATGCTGCCTCCTTCAGCTGACCATCTTTATTTTAGAGCAATTACTTCCATCCTACAGTTCCAGCCAAGTTTACTGCAATTCGTGTAGCACCAAAGCCATGCTAACGTGCAGTTCTAACATGCAGCTGATTGTGCAAGCACACCTGTCTGCTCTGCATCACACGTTTCAATGTCCTTGCATTACATCAGTGAGGGACTCCTCACTGCTGAGAAGAGTGGTCTTGCTTTTCTGTAACGATAACCTAAACCAAATACTAAGAAAGGCAAAGAATGCAGCAGCATTACATCCAAAAATCAGTGCTAGAGATACGCAAATAAAAACAGTGTTCCAAAAGGCTGGAAATGAGTAGCATCCAAAATGAGTGACACTATAAACTCAGTTTAAAAAGCAGCAGTTTTCAGGAGCATTAGTTTATATCAATTAGATGCATAAATGGCTTTCAAACTCAGCTGAAGTCAAGTCCCCCCAGCAACAAATGGTGTACTTTTAATCCTTGACTGTTTCAACTATTCAGGAAGAGTAGCTACCCACACTGGAACAGGAGAGCACGTATTTGTTTCACAACAATACAGGAGGCTCATGCTGACTAAGAAAATAGTTGTGGAGAACAGAATTCCTACACACAAACTAGGGCTCACCCAATGGCAGCCCTTGCAATTAACTATTAAAGGTGCCACACAGTCAAAGTTGTTGTCACTAGCACTGGGGAAATGCTAAGAATTAACAAAAGTCTCCTTCTTTCTTCCTGTGGTTCCCATCCGAGGAGACGGTAAGCAACACCACAAACAGTTCAAGAAGACAAAGACAGTGTCAGGGCCAGTGTCCCCCTTCTCAGCACGACAGCCCTTACTGGCCACGGCCCTGTGAGCTACTGCTGAGCACATAATGATTTTGCATTGAAACACTAAACCAGCCATGCTCCGGACTGAACAACCACAACTCTAACTCATTCCTTCATTAAATGCTTTGCCATTCCTTGAGAATGAGAGGTTCAATAGAAAATCACATTGTCCTGTATTCCATCGGTAAACAATAACTTATATATATTAAACTGGTTTATAGTAGTCATCTGTTCTTTTCAAAATGTGACAGGACTTTGAATTATTTACTCTATCAGCAACTGCTGTAGTGAATTCCCCAGTTATGCTGTGCATGGCAGGCTTGCGGAAACACCCGTGACAATGAAGTGAGCAGAGAACTCATACATGACGGAATCCACTCAGCAGACTGGTTTTTGAGGACAGTTGGGCCTCAACAAACAATCCTTTCTTCTCAGTCTATAGAGGAGCTGCACTGGGGCCTACTTTGGCCATTAGTCTAAGGAAAGCCTTTGTTGAACATATAGCTGCTTCTCACATCGAAAGAATAAATCACATTCTCATTCGGGGTATGTCTCCACTGCATTCACTGATGTGAATGTTGTTCCACGGCTGAAAAACTGGGTAAACAGCTTGCCCTATGCCGGCTCTCTGCTGCTGTGGCTACATCGCTAGCTGAGCAACCGAATTCAAAGCCAGCTTGGAAGAGCCTGTAAGAGCAGCAGCCCCGGCATAGATCTGTACTGCAGACAGTGTATCCCCCCTTTTCAGGAATATTTCATTCTTCAGGCTGGATTACTGGGATTTGAACCAATTTGGGACCCACTTTACCTGAGGAGGAGGAGGTAGAATCCTATATTTACTATGAGCTTAGTGAAGCAAAACCCAATCTAGGCATGTTTCAGGAATGGTTCCAAGTCTGCAGGTTTTTTTAGGGTTATGCACATATATTTCAATTTCTCAAGCACACATACTAGAAGCACGTCCTGGATAGTGGATGTCTCCCCCCCTCTATGCCCAGTATTTAAAATCCACAGTAATCAATGTTCCTAACTGCTTCGATGTACAGCAATTCAATAGTCAATCATCTTTACAATCACAGACCACTCTCCACTCTTCAATTTGCTTCATCATTTACTATTAACTTACATTTTTGTCCATCTTCATATCCTCGAAGAAAAATGGGAGATCCAGGTTTCGGCAGACCATAGGGACCTCTGCTGACAGCTTCTGTACAGACGGTCATCTTCAGACGCATAGAAGTGCTCTTGCATAATATCTGAACTTCAGTTATTCAAGATTAAGATTTCTATCTGATGGAGTGAATCTGACCATCTGTCATCGCTCCAGCGGAATGGCTCCCACTTCCAGGCAGGACGCTACAGCCTCAACTGAGCTTTTGAGTGACTCCTAACAACAAATATAGCACACATTAGTGTGTGGCACCTACACACAGAATTCTCCATTTTGCCATTTGAACAGGAGTTTCTTTGTTTCTAGTAAAAAATTCACATATGTGTCCCTTTGACTTCACATTTCAGTTAGCACTATTAAGGGACGTGCAACAGAAGACGACTATGGCTGAAGCATAAAGGGAGCTGCAGGTTAAACAGGGAGGCTCTCTGGAAGCACCTATCCCTGCAGTGTTCTCGCCATTTTTCTTCAGTGCTACAACAGCCAAATTCCTGTGTTGTGTTTTAGTTCATGTGTGCATTTGTGTACTCCTCTGCA
>Ga0181612_126909_pt1 | contig 13996 bp, 9 predicted proteins | sample HoacroProtozoa21_FD_119630 | JGI IMG/M metagenome (GOLD analysis project Ga0181612, IMG submission 119630) | Hoatzin crop microbial communities from Cojedes, Venezuel. Combined Assembly of Gp0051906, Gp0051904, Gp0051908
CGTGGCGTGTATAGCATCTATGGCGCCGACATCGGTAGTGGCTACAAGGGCAACGGTGGAGCCATCACCATCAATGGTGGTAACGTGTGGTGCAGGGCTGGTCATGAGAACGATGTCAACAGCATGTGTGCTGCCACCATCGGTAGTGGATACAAGACCAGCGGCAGTGGCGTTTATATCGCCATTAATGGTGGCGTGGTGAAGGTGTGGGGCACTGGAAATAAAAAGAACTGGGGTGCTGGCATCGGCACGGGCCAATCGGCCGAAGCATCTGCAACAATCAACATCACTGGTGGCAACGTTACTGCCTATAGTAGCACAAACTATGTTGCCATGGGTGCAGGCATTGGCACTGGTAGCGACTACAGTACTGATACCTACACCACGATTAACATCAGCGGTGGCGATGTAACTGCCTATAGTTGCGGCAATGGTGATGATGAGAAAGGCTATGGTGCTGGCATCGGTGCTGGCGAAGGCTGGAGCAGCAGCTATGGCAAGGTCAACATCAACATCACTGGCGGCACGGTGAAGGGCGTCAGCGGCTACTGGCGCGGCTACGGATCGGGCATCGGCGGTGGCGAAGATGGTGGTGTAGGAACCATCAAGATCTGTGGTAGTGCCAATGTAAAAGCCTATAACTGCGATCCTAGCAACGAGCCCTACGCGCCTGGCATCGGTGATGGAGAGGGCGACAAGGGTGGTTCTCTCACTATCACGTGTGATCGCTGCGTAGTTGATACTTGGGGTACGAACGGCATTGGCGGGTCAGGCTCCTTCTTTAGTACGAACTACTTTTATGGTAAAGCTATATCAAAGGAGCACGGGATAATAGTTAAATGTAATAACGATACCTACGGGGAAAACGAGACTACTGCTTCGCATTATTATAAACCAAATCACAGTGCTTTATTCCCTGACATATTCGAAGGTTCAAGTTGGGTTAACATTTCATATGATGATTCCAAAGATATTAGTGTCTATTATACCGACGAGCATGGCAATGTTGTTGGTCCTGTCGATGCATTTAACTGTATCGATAGCATCCCCCAGACATTAGGCGATGGCTATACCAGCAACTATTACTATTATGTGAGTACACCATTGGAGATATCAAATCGCTTATCGGTAAGCAAGCATGCCATTCTGGTCTTGGCAGATAGCGTTAAAACGACACTCGCGGATGGCATCAGTGTTGAAGACTCCAACAAGTTGACGATTACGGTTGGTGGTACTTCGCAAGATTACGAGGGTACTGGCATCTTGACATCTCAAAACTTGATTGGTGGTTACAGTTACAAAAGAGATGACCTCATGGGCTCAATCATCATTAATGGTGGTACAATAAATGCCTCTGGTGTCAAAGGTGGTGAGCCTGGTATTGGTGGTTATGATGACGTTACCATTAATGATGGTACAATAAATGCTACTGGTGGAACCAATTCTGCTGGTATCGGCAATACATCCATAACCTATTATAGCAAGAAAAACAAAATCACTATTAATGGTGGAATTGTGCATGCCACAGGTGGAAATGAAGCTGCTGGCATTGGCAGTGGAAAATCAGCAGTAGCTGACACAATCGTCATTAATGGTGGTACAATTGAGGCTTATGGTGGCACCGAAGGTGCTGGCATCGGCTGTGGAATTCAAGGCCATGGCACGATGGTCATCATTAATGATGGTACAATCAAGGCTACTGGTGGAACTGGTGCTGCTGGTATTGGCGGTGGGTCTCGAGCCTTTGGCGGGACGTTCACCATTAGCGGTGGTACGGTGATAGCCACAGGTGGACAGGGAGGATGTGGCATCGGTGGCGGCAAGGATGGTGAAAGTACACCTGGCACGCTCACTATTAGTGGTGATGCCGATGTCATCGTGCAAGGTAATGGTGACGAGATTTACGCCCTCAACTGTCATGAAGCCACCGCCACGCCCGATGATGGCTGGAGTGTGTTTGTGCAGGACAGCAACAAGGTGAACTGCGAGGGCACCCCCTTAGCCTCACGGGTTGATTTGAATGCCATTGGCCTTGACCAGATCTTCCCATATGCTCACATCTTTATGAGAAAGGGCACTGGCCAGCTGTTGGGTGATGTGAATTGCGATGGAAAGGTTGACCTCAACGACGTGACTGCCCTGATTGGCCACGTTATGGGTAGTACCATCGACCCGTTCGATTATATCGCAGCCGATGTGAACTGCGACGGCACCATCGACCTCAACGACGTGACCGCCCTCATCGGCATCTTGTTAGGGTCGGGCAATTAAAATCATGATCATTTATCAACTAGGGGGGCGCATCTGCACAGGTGCGCCTCTCTTTTTTTTAAGGATAGCGTCCATCCCGTCAGTGGCTATATCATTGACTGCGCTTTTTAGGCCAATTTTTGACATGAATGGAATTATGTGTAATTTTGTAGTTCAAATTCCTTTAAAAACGCATTTTTATGATGAAATTTAATCTATTGTGGCGGTGGGCACTTGGCCTGCTTGCAGTGTTGATGCTCATGCCGATGGTGGCGCGGGCAGATATGGTTTATTACAAGGAGGCTGACGGCACCGTGTCCTCGTGTGACGCGCAGCAGTTTAATGCTCTGAGCTCCACGACACTATCAGGGGACTACTATATTTCGGACACAACAACTATCAAGGCACCAATCACGGTGGCCGACACGGCGCGCATCATTCTGATGGATGGCGGGCAATTGTGGGCACTAGGTTGTATTGTTGTCGAGGAGGATCATCGGCTCACCATTACTACAGGCAACACCACAAGCAACATTGCTGGCAGTGGTATATTGTATGCTATCGATACCTATAATGGCGATGGCTCGGGCAACAACGACAATGCTGGCGATGATGCGCGCATCGGTTCACGCGAAGGTAAAAGATGTGGCTATATCACTATCAATGATGGTTACATCTACACCTATAGCACCTACAGTGGCGTCTATAGCATCTATGGTGCCGACATCGGTAGCGGCTACGAGGGCTATGGTGGAATTATCACCATCAATGGCGGGAATGTGTCTTGCACGGCGGGATATCACAATGATGTCAACAGCATGTGTGCTGCCACCATTGGCAGTGGATACAAAGCCACTCATCAGCTTTGGGAGTATGTTTGGATTACTATCAATGGTGGCAAAGTGGATGTGAGGGGTACTGATAACAAGACCAATTGGGGTGCTGGCATTGGTACGGGTCAATACGCTGGGAATCCACCAGTGATTAACATCACGGGAGGCACCGTTGAGTCCTACTGTAGCTATAACGGTGAGGGCCAGGGTGCAGGTATTGGCACGGGTGATGGTTTCAACGACCCGAATTCCCCCAAGATTAACATCAGTGGTGGCACTGTAACCGCCTATTGTAGTGGCAACCAATCTAATCAGAAAGCTTACGGTGCAGGCATTGGCATGGGTGATGATTTCCGAAAAACCGAAATCGGACATCCCGAGGTCACCATCAATATCACTGGTGGCATGGTGAAGGGTGTCAGTGGCTACTGGCGAGGCTACGGGTCAGGTATCGGTGGAGGTGAAGATGGTGGTGCTGGAACCATTACCATCAGTGGTAGTGCCGATGTAATAGCCTATAATTGTCATCCAAGTAACGAGCCTAAGGCGTCTGGCATCGGTGATGGTGAGGCTGCCAAGAGTGGCTGGTTAAAGATTTATTGTGACCGCTGTGTAGTCGATACATGGGGCTTGTATGGCATGGGCGACGAGAATAACAATTTTAATGTGCAGGTCACTCCAAGTGAAAATCACCGAGCCAAGGTAGAAAGTGGCTCTAGCTACTGGAGTAACGCCAGTGGTAGCCCACAGTATCTTAGCTCAGAACAACTGCTCACTAATGGTTCTACCAAATGGCGGCGCATTTCTAACGACACAAGCAACGAAATCAGCGTTTATTATAGTGATGAGGGTGGTAACGTCGCTGGTCCTGTGACAGCAATCAATTGTACGGATAGTGTACCCACTAAGTTAGGCGGTGACGTTAAAGATTATACTTATTACTATTATTTGAGCAAATCATTTGAGAAACTGGATAGCTCAGCGGTAAATAATCATGTTATCCTTATCTTGGCAGATAGCGTTGAAGCAAAACTAAATAAAGGCATCTGCGTTAAAGACAGCACCACGCTGACGATAACCGCTGGTGGCACTTCACCACACTTTACAAGCACGGGCATCCTGACTGCTCAAAGTACTAACAAAGCAGGCATTGGTAGCTACTTTGGCAAACCAGGTGAAATCACTATTAATGATGTAACAGTAAATGCCTTTGGTGGCGACAATGGCGCTGGCATCGGTGCTGGTAATGGATCGGGCAGCAACATCTCCATCAATCGAGCTACGATAAATGCTACTGGCGGAAACTATGGCGCTGGCATTGGTGGTGGCTACGGTGGTGATGGTGGCACCATCATCATCGATGATGCTACAATCACGGCTATCGGTAGCACCATGAGCGCTGGCATCGGTGGTGGCAACAAGGGTGATGGTGGCACCATCACCATCAATGGTGGCACCATTACCGCTACTGGTAGCATCAGGGGTGCTGGCATTGGTGGTGGCAATACTGGTACGGGTGGCATCATCACGATTAACCGTGGCACCATCACGGCTAAAACTGGAAGCTACGCCCCAGGCATTGGCGGAGGATTTAAATGCGCCAGTGGTATCATCAATATCAACGGTGGAACGGTAGATGCCACTGGTGGAACCTATGCTTCGGGCATCGGTGGCGGTTTTAAAGGCAATGGTTGCAACATCACCATCAGTGGCGGATCGGTTAAGGCGAGTGGTGGAACCAGTGGTGCCAGCATCGGCGCTGGCAAGGATGGCACAAGCGGAACACTCGCCATCAGCGACTCGGCAGATGTCATCATGTATTATAACGAAAGCAACGGTTTCCTCATGAACTGTGACACAGCAACAGCCACCCCTCCTGCCGATAAATTTGTGTATGTGCAGGATGCCAATGGAAAGGATATTCAGGGCACCCCATCGGGTAGCCAACTAGATTTGAGCACCATAGACTTGAGTGGCAACTATGCTCACATCTTTTTTGCAGAAAAGAGTCAGGGCCACAACCTCGGCGACGTCAACCACGACGGCACCGTTGACCTACAGGACGTCACAGCCCTGATTGCCCACCTGCTGGGCAACGTGGGCGGGGGAACCTACTTCTGCGAGAAGTGTGCCGACGTCAACAGCGATGGCATCGTTGACCTCCAAGACGTCACAGCCCTAGTTGCCCACCTGCTGGGCAATTAATCCTGTAACCGCTCAATCGGTGCCCATTTCACGCCACAGGCGACCACGCTCCACACATGGGGCAGGTCGCCTGTGGTGTTGTATTCACCCAGTAACTCCATACACTAACGGGTGGAAGTCGCTATCATGCGCCAAACAACGAGCTGCTGTTGCGAACCCCACAAGCAGTGAAGAACGACACTCCCATTCCTAGCCTAGGACGACAGCTTGAAGATTGTTTACATTACAACACAAAAGGACATTGAACGATGGCCTATAACCGCAGAATCCAAATAGGATTCCTATCACTCGTTGTCTATCGAAGGTTATCGAGTTACCGCCAGGCAATCCTGATTATTGCTTGGCGATAACTTTTCCATCGCAAGGCTAAGTTTTGCGACAACGCCCGTGGCATTACCTTTCCAAAAGATTTTCTGCTTATAGATTTGTATATTGTGATATGCAAAAACAGGACAAAATGTTCACTACAACAAACATTCTATCATTTTATATTGAGAACTGACTTGCTGCCCGTGATTATGCATCTTGACCATTTTGGGGGTACACCGTTGACTGTTGCGACTCTGCTGTTTTTCATCGCAGAAAGGCAATCATATATAATAAAAAGTTGCAATAATGATTATCTTTTTGCCCAAAATATTTGCTTATATGATTATTTTTTCGTAATTTTGTGATACAAACATGATGTTTAATCAATCAAAAAAACAGCGATAAAAATGGAAAAAGAAATCATTAAAAACGCGATTCAAATCATTCAAGAGGTCAAGGTAAAAGACAGTTTAAGCTGGATAGAAGATTGGATGTTCAGCAACGGGTATGATAGAGATGCCGACCTACGAATGAGAAAATACTTTAAGACAATAGAACCCATTGATGATGCAGAATTGAAGCAAACCCTCGTTGACCTTTGGAATGCGAATTACGAGTTCATCATGACGCTAAACGAAGATTCTCCACGAATATATTATTCACAAGAAGAACTAGATAAGGTCATAGATAAAGCGAAAAGGAATTCTGCCAGACTGAATAAACCAGCGCCACGAATGAGATATATCCTGTTAGATTTCAGTGACACGGAAAAAGAGCTAGATACGATGACCGATTGTGGCTCGAAAGAATATCGAGGCCTTATCTCAAAGTTGCTCCAAAAGTATTCAGTGAAAGTCATTTAAACATCAACAATCAAGCACATGACACTTTCGGAAATTTTAATTGAGCTCAATGAAATAGCATTGAGTCGGGCAGCGTACGCGGATAACAATACAAAGTGCTCAAAGAGTTTAGGAATAACCCTGTGGAACGATTCTATTGCTGTCGCGGTTGTTGACCTAAAAATCGATAAATGTGATAAGTTCTTCCTGCGTCCAGGTAGAGCCAACAGCAGACAGATATTGAGAAATGTAAAAGACTCTCTAGAAGGAAACCCGACTGGAGTAATCCTATTTGACTAAATTAAAAGAAAATGGAAAAGACCGTATTATCAAAATTAAATTGTAGAAGGGCTGAGATTGTAAGTAACATTGAGCAGCCGCAACTTGGTGAGTTTAATTTCATCTGCATGGGTAAAACCGTTGCCAACCATCGAGTACATATTGCAAGGAACAAATCAAATGAAATGATTATTGAAGACCGCAATGAGGAGCTAAATAAATGGCTAGTGGAAAAATGGCGGTATGATATTTCATTCGAGCACTTATATGAATTAGCATATGATGCTTATCGGGGGACCAGTTTCTATCCAGAAGAAAGAGCCGTACAAACGCTCCATGAGTATGAGCAAACATTGGTAACTGACCTATCAAAGATACCAAGCGATGAGCATGAAGAATACAAAACGCAATTTGAACGACGGCTAAGGCTGTTGTTGGCAAAGCGTGGGGATATCTTAAGTCCTATGATAACTGGGCCAGCAAAGTTTAACCGCAAAAAGTACAGTGCAAAGAATGAATCCTACGAGAACGCATACAAAGACTTCCAAGACTGGCGGAGCAGGTACGCGAAACGAGCAGAACGGAGGCTAGAAGCATCGAAATCAGAAGAAGAAAAGATAGCTGATGCATGGAGTAAGTTAAAAAGGGATATTGTAGAGACTTGTAAGACCATTTGTGGCATTGACAACGGCACGTATTTCGCCAACAGGCAGCTCATCACGAATAATCTCTACAAACGCTTGGAGACCATTGCAAGGCATGGAGATAAGGAGCTCATTGACCGAGCAACGACCTTAATCACACAAATTAATGGTATGATAAAAAAGCCCATATTCACTGCAAGGCATCAATTTTGGAAGCTCGGTGAAGTAGTACAACAAGAAATAGCATCACAAGAAGAAAGGACCACTCGTGATCCTCAAGAGATTCTTTTTAGTGGAGGTCACATTCTTAAAAATTATAGCGATGATAGGTTGCAAATTTTCTTCGACGAAATCCCTGATGCAGAAGTGCGAAATAAACTTAAAGCAAACGGTTTCAAATGGTCCAGAAGGAACCTGGCCTGGCAGAGACAACTCACACAAAACTCATATCATGCAGCGCACCGTGCAATAGGTGTGCCTATCGAAGATTTTGATTGAACTATGAAGTATGTTATTGACACAAATAAGATAACTGGCGGATGCATTACGCAAATGTCAGATGGCGTACACTGTGACTATACACATAAGACGATAGACGAATTGAGTCAAAAATATCCAAAAGCTAAACTTGCGTTGGTCGGATTTTCACAAGTAGAACGCCGTTGTAGAATGTACGAAAAGGCTGTGGGTGTAGCACTAGAGCGCATAACAGCGGAACATTACGATGAGGCTTTTGATTGTCTGCCCCCCAGGAGATATGGGAGAGATTGGTTTTTCGTAGGAGAGCCCTATTCAGTGCATTGCTATCCTTTCCTATTTAGAACGCGTCATGGTTATTACAGAGGGATACAAGATCCAACAATAGATATTCAGGAGATTATTTCACTGATAAAAGCTCAAAAGGAGTTAGAAAACATCCATCCAATCATTCGACATGGCCAGCCTATTCTTGAAGTAAAGGCAACTCAACGGAAAAGGACAAACTTCACACCGATATTCTTTGAGATGAATGGGCAAAGACACTATATTTGTATGCTCCCGACCGACCTGGGCAATAAAGATCGCAACAAAGATGCGAGAGATTGGGTAGCGAGGTTGATTTATAGTCTCCGAGCACATTTTTACCAGTATATGGTCTTAGAAGGAAATAAAGATATGTTCAGAATGATACAGAAAGTCTCCCAAGAAGACCAGACATTAGCACCCATTAAGAAAGGAAAGTTATTGCACTTCGTTAAGCGTATCTATGTAGATTTTTGTGGATATGTGTCGGAGACTGGAGAACGTTTCTATTATAGGATATACAGCAGAGACACGCTTTCCCAATTATTACTTGCCCTTAAAACAGTGTATAGACAATGAACGGAACTCAAAAGATAACAATCACCAATGATGATGGGCAAATAGTTAAAGCTAGTGCTCCTGTCATCGTATCAGCAAGTAGGCGCACGGATATTCCAGCATTTTATTGCGACTGGTTTTTTAGAAGACTTGGAATAGGACACTGTGCATGGATCAACCCGTATAACCAGGCAAAAAGCTACATCTCTTTTGCAAGAACTCGCTGCATCGTTTTCTGGTCTAAAAATCCTGAACGCTTGATGAAGTATCATCAAATATTAAGCGACCTAGGCATTCAGTGGTACATTCAGTTCACATTAAATGACTACGAGAAAGAGAGGCTAGAGCCCAACCTACCACCAATCAAACGAAGACTAGAAACATTTAAAAAGTTATCTGATATGATTGGCTGTGAAAAAGTAGTCTGGCGGTTCGACCCATTAGTTTTATCGGATGACTTAAAAGTAAGCGATTTGCTCACTCGGATAGCGGATATTGCAGAAAGTCTAAGTGGATATACACGGCGTTTAGTAATCAGTTTTGCTGATATTGAAAGGTATCGGAAGGTGAAATGCAATATGAAAACTTTGAAAACAGATTTCAGAGAGTTCAAAGAAGATGAGATGATTGAATTTGCAGAAGGCGTATCACGAATGAACAAGAAATGGAATCTCATCATCCAGACGTGTGCTGAATCTATAGATTTGAGCGATTATGATATTTCGCATGGGAGTTGCATTGACAGGCAGCTGTTGATCGAGCTATTTCCAGAGGATAAGGAGTTGATGCGGTTTCTTGGAAAAACAGCAACAAACGATATATTCGATATGAGCAACGCCACTTACAAGGATAAAGGGCAACGAAATCTATGCCAGTGCATAGAAAGCAAAGATGTTGGGCAATATGATACTTGTCCACATGGATGCGTTTATTGTTATGCAAATACCTCTGCCGAGATGGCAAAAAACAATTATCTGGCACATCTAAAAGCCAAGCATCAAGAAACTATCATATATCCATTAGCAGACTGAGGCTGTCAAACAAATTGAGTTGTTTTTGGCTTGCTGTATTTCTATATTTCGCCAAACCTTAAAAGAATAAGTGCGTTTTGGCTAATTATATATTTATATTTCGCCAAATAAAAAATAATGTATATCTTTGCAGCAAACGACAAAACATAAAGGATATGAAAGAACTCATTATAGGCCGAAAGGCTGAGCAGGAAATACTTCAGGAAGCTTTTGATTCTAATAAGTCGGAATTTATTGCCATCTGTGGTCGTAGGCGTGTGGGCAAGACCTTTCTCGTAAAAGAGTTTTTTGAGAATGAGCTTGTTTTCCAAACAGCTGGCATACACAAGGGTTCGTTTGCACAACAAATAAAATCGTTTCATCAAGAATTGCTCGATTGTGGTCTAAAGACGGATAAAGATCCAAAAGATTGGTTAGACGTCTTCTTTATGCTTAGAAAATATCTTGAAAGTTTAGATATGAAGCGTAAGGTCATTCTTCTTGATGAACTTCCCTGGATGGACACTCCTAGGAGTGGATTTATTGCAGCGTTAGAACATTTTTGGAACTCTTGGGTCACAAGTAGGCATGATATTGTACTCATTGTATGTGGTAGTGCCACATCGTGGATGATGAACAAACTTATCAATAATCATGGTGGACTTCATGACCGATTGACACGCGATATATTTCTCCCTCCGTTCAACCTACACGACACAAGACTGTTTCTTGAACGCAAAGGTTTCCACTTATCCAATTATGAAGTAGCGGAGTGCTATATGGTTATGGGTGGGACACCCTATTATCTTGATATGCTAAATCCTTCGCTCAGTCTTTCTCAAAACATCGACTATTTGTTCTTTAGTCGCTATGGCGGATTACGTAGAGAATTTAATAATCTGTATGCCTCGCTCTTCAAAAACTCCAAAGACTATATCGAGGTAGTAAGAGCACTAAGCAATAAGCGTATGGGGATGACTCGCGATGAGATCATCAAAGCTACAAAATTAAGTTCGGGTGGAAGGCTTACAAATATTCTAGAGAACCTTGAGTCGTGCGATTTTGTTCGCACCTACACGAGCTTTGATATGCCTGAAAGTTCACGAATCTATCAATTGATTGATTTCTATACCTTTTTCTATATGCGATTTATAGAAAAAAAGGACCTCAATAGTTGGTCATCAATACAGGGGACAAGTGAATTCTATTCCTGGGCTGGTCTCACTTTCGAGCTTCTTTCGCTCATTCATGTGAATCAGATAAAAAAACGTCTCGGCATCAGCGGTATAAAGACACACGAGCAAGTGTGGAGATGCAAAGATAGTAATGGAGGAGCACAAGTTGATCTTGTTATCCTCAGAGATGATCCAACCATCAATTTGTGCGAGATGAAATTCACTATGAGCCCATTTAACATCAGTGCCAATTATGAGGAAAACCTTCGCAATAAGTTAGAGATGCTTGCCAATGCTACCAAGCGCAAAAAATCAATACAGATAACAATAGTTTCTGCGTCTGGGCTTGATAAATCTTCCCGTAAGAGCATTATATCCAACGAAGTGACCCTCGATGATTTGTTTGAATAAAATGAGTATGTCATTTTAACTGTGTCAAGCGTCTATTCTTTGAGTGATAACAGACAAGTAAGTCTGATACTCTTTTAAGGTACGCAATACCGAATCCTGGATTTAATATAGAAGAAAACTATTTTTCATGCAAATTATATTTGCATAAAGAATTAAAAAATAAAATATTTTTGTCGGAAATAATAGTTTCGCGCAAATAAATGGAGGATATTTTACTCAATTTTGTTTTTTATCTCTACCTTTGTAGATAATAATCGTTTACCTAATGAAGATAGATAAAATCATCATCGGCGGATACACTAACATTCAGCACACGGAGCTTAGGCTGAATGGGCTTACCGCCTTGACAGCTCCCAATAATTACGGTAAGAGTAATGTACTTTCTGCTGTAAAGTTTGCTACTGATTTTATTTCTGCCTCTACGGATAAGAAATCGACAATGATGAACTTCCGCCCCGCAATTTCCATCAATAATGCCATAGCGGCAATGCCTTTCATGTTCGAGATGGAGGGCCTTTTGGAGTTAGGAGGTAAGGAATTGGTGTTTAACTATGGGTTCTCCTTTGAGTGGGCAAAAAGCGACTCCAATGATGAAGGAGCTATGATCACAGAGGAGCATCTAAAGCTAAAGCAGACCGACGATATGCGCTACACGAGTTATGTCCTAAGAACGCAGCCAGAAGAGGCAAAATATCTAGCCACTCCCAAAGGAAGATGCGACAGACAGATAACACTTCTTGGTAATCAACTCTTGATCAACAAGATAGTGAGCTATGACGACCTTTTCTATGTGGATATTCTAAAGCAGTTGAACAATATCCATATCAAGGTAGTGAACACGCTCATTGATCCTGATAGTTTCTTTGCCCTATCACCACAAAGCAACAGCGTGAATGGTTATTCTATCAACTTTCCAGAAAGATCTAATGCTGGATTCTTCATCTATAGTCTGAAGCAGTTGATGCCCGACAAATATGAGCTTCTGAAGGATGTCATCATGAATCTGCTTGATGACGTGGAGGATTTCGAGCCGATAAAGGTGAACATTCGCAAAGAAAACGAGGCTATACCAAACGTGCCTTATCAGTCGTCTGACGTGTTATATGATATCCGTGTGAAAGAGCGTTTCAATAATCAGCACACCAGTATATCAAGAATATCAAGCGGAAGTAAACGAATCATATTCGTGCTTGCCTTTGCTCTTGCTGGCTCCATTAACCATATTCCCCTTATTACCTTCGAGGAACTAGAAAACTCTGTACATATCCGACTTCTTGGAAATCTGTTGGAAGCTATTTTACAGCTCGCTGGCGATACCAAGATTTTGATTACCAGCCATTCTCCTTATCTAGTGAAATATCTCAGTGCCGAGAATATCTATCTTGGAATGCCCAACTCCAATGGGCTGGCTGACTTCCGTCAGCTACGTACCAATAAGATTAAGAAGGCCATCCGTATGGCATCATCAGAGGAGATCACGCTTGGAGAATATCTTTTTGAACTGATGCTTGATGCTGAAGGAAATAGCGATTTATTGAATGAGTATTTTGAGAAGGCATAAAGAAAAAAGCAGTATTGAAGCCATACATCGTATTGTTTGTGGAGGGAGACACTGATAAGGTATTCTTTGATGCGCTGATTGCCTACTACAAAAAAATGTCTTGGACGCAAATCACTTCAAACCAGGTGATAAACCTGAAAGGTGTTTCCCGTTACACCAGTAAAGTTATTGGCAAGCTAGAAAATGATATCTGTCCAAAGGCGACTAGTAATGGTTGTGAGATAAAAGCAGTGTTTTGCAGTTACGACACCGATGTGTTTGAATCAAGAGGTCTGGCCATTGTTAATTGGGCCAAGGTCAAAAAAGACATTCTTAACCTCGGCATCAAATCATTCTATATGATAGAAGTTCGTCACGAGATAGAGGACTGGCTATTGGATGACTTGTCAGGATTATGTTCTTATCTCCATCTGAATAACATTCCGTCTATACATGGTAATACAGGTTATGAGAAAATGCAATCACTGTTCAAGAAGGCCAACAAGGTTTACTTTAAAGGATTGAGCGTAAAGAAATTCATTGAAAGCATCGACATGGGCGTTATAAGATCAAAACACGTCAAGGAATTGGAAGTCTTAGAAGAGATGCTGAATGTAAATGTCAAGAAGCAAGTCGAATAATGAAATAAGCTAATTACATATTTTGAATAGGGTATGTTATTTGAACTATGTCAAGCGTCTATTTCCTGACATCTTTTCTGAATGCAGATGTGAGTCCATCTCACCCTCCATTGCAGCGTTCAGAAAATCCTCCAACACTCGATGGAATGCACCAGCCTTGCCGAACAATGGCGTGTCCGTCGGTAAGTGGGTTAAATAAAGGTGTGGATGGGGACCGTTGGTCTCCAATAAAACCACCAATGTAGTAAATCCTGCGAGCCATGCTGAGGGGTGGCCAACAGGTATATCGTTACTTAAAACAATCAAGAAATGTTTTGTTTATATCAAATTAGTTTGATACTTTTGCATCGTTTTAATTATATATTAAAATGAAGCAATATGGGTAGAACGAAAGATGTTGTTATATTAGGCAGGCCTGTGTCGTTGCAAGAACGCAGCAAGGCGCAGATGAAAGGTGTCACCATTGGAGACTCGTTGACATACAGGTTCTTCGATGGGGCGTTCCATGGTATACCA
>Ga0181612_105959_pt1 | contig 13995 bp, 11 predicted proteins | sample HoacroProtozoa21_FD_119630 | JGI IMG/M metagenome (GOLD analysis project Ga0181612, IMG submission 119630) | Hoatzin crop microbial communities from Cojedes, Venezuel. Combined Assembly of Gp0051906, Gp0051904, Gp0051908
CCGCTTCGGTCCATGAACGCTTGCCCGCTTCACCCTCAGTTTCCTTCCTGCTGGGATTTATCCTCGGTGAAGGCCGGCCAGTCACCGCCCTGGCCGGTGCCTTTTCCCCTCGTCATCAACACGGGAGCGCTCAGCAGCCGGCCCCTATGCTCCATCTTAGCACCTGCCAGGCCTGCTGTCTGGTGTCCCGAGCACGTAGGTATGGATGCCTGCCAGCTGGTCTCGGCTCCTGCGGCTGGGCACAGACGCAGCAGGCTGGGCACGGGTTTGCTGCGAGGAGGCCATGTGGCTCCTGGGCCAGAGCTGGCTCCTGTGTGGGCGGTGAGCTCACGTCCGTCTGAGCGTGCCCCTCTAGACAGACGTGCCCGCAGTCCAAACCTCTGTTCCCTCGGTGGTTTGGGGGTCCCCGACCAGAAGGGATGCCTTGGCTGCGCCCCGTCATGCGTGAGAGGAAAGAGCCTCTGGGCGCCAGGCATCACCTCGATACCGAGGGCTGGGTGAGGTCAGGTGGAGATGGGCAGTACGGCAACTTGTTGTGGCCGGGTAACTCCTTTCCTACCGCCTTATTTTCTTCTTTGTCCGAATCTCGGACCTAAAGCACAGGGAAGGGCAGAAGAGAACAAAGGATGTCTGGGTACATATTCTTAAAAATAAAATCTTTATAAAAACATAAAGAAATCTTTAAGAAAAGTACTTTAAAAAAATTATCCCCACTTAAAATTTGCCGGTTTGATTTGTAGTGGTAATGCTTCAGTAGTGCTTGCTGCTGAAGTTAAAAGTCAAATAGTCTTCGCATAAACCTTATCAAGAAAATGAGGCTGATTGGTGACCTCAGGCACTAATACAACAATAGCAAATAGGCCACAGCATCACAGACAAAGATACCAATTGACCTTGAATGTTAATTGACGGAAGGCTTCATCCACAATTTTTCGTTGCACACAAGATCTGTGGACTCTGCTGTTTCCCTGTGTTTCCTTTGTGTTGTGTTTGCAGAAAAAGCAAAGGAGCACAAAGCTCCCTTTATTTGACCAAAACCAGAAGTTTTTTTATAGTTCTGTGGCCAGTGTGATATTTCCTGATAATGTAAAAACTCAATTCGAAAAGGAAATAATGTGTTACCTTGCATTGTTCCCCCGAATAACTTAGAGGGAGATAACCTGATAAAAACATTTCTATCACACCCTCTGGTTAGTTGAGTGTAGTTGCTATGTTTCCAAAAATAGTCCCCGAGTGTGCCTGAAATCTGCAACATGGAGGTCAGTTCTGTGTCATGCATAGCCTTTTCTGCCATAGCCATTCTGCCTCAGAATTGTCACAGACTTCTACTTCTCTGTCTCTTTCTTTAATTCACTCATAATTTTTTCATAATTCTACAACATAGATGCATGCTTGTGATCAGAGAGAGACAAGCTTGTAATCAGAAAGCAGCCAACCGTCGTTGTTTGACGCCAGAAAAGTAAAAACATTCAGAGGTTTGAAAGAAGGGAAATAATCACTTTTTATGTCTTCTGGAAAAACTCCATGACTAACTTCCTTAAGAAAAGTATCTACTAAATAATGAATAATGAACCAATATCTCTGTAAGCTCTCCACAGAATTGCTCCTTTGTCTTATTTTTCTAAGACTTAGAATGTTTTGGCTTTTCCAGCGTTATTGATATTAAATCAGCTTGCTGGCTATGGGGATGTCTTTGCAAAGAGAGTGGCCAGGAATTGCAGAAAGCCCGGGAGGAGCGTGCTGGGGCTGGAGCTGGGAGGTCGGGGCCGTATCAGAAAGAGTGGAGTGCTGTTCTTTGTACTTAGCCTCAGGCAGAGACATGGCTGACTCCTTCCTTCAGTCAAAAAAAGGAACTTCAGAGGCTTAAACATACACTCAGATGGCTGCTAATGAGACTGTTCTGTCTCTTCATACATTTCAAAATCTACATGCCATATCTCAGCCTTGAGCCTTCTGGGCATTTGTGTCTAGTTAGGCTGGAGGGCCTATAGTTTGAGATTAGCTATGTTGCTTGGTGCCCAGTTTCTTCATATGACTTTGGCAATAAAGCAGATTACTGTGGGTTTATATGCAAGCAAATTAGGGACAGATATAAACATTCTTGTAAGCCCTGTTCCTGCTTTCTTAGCATGGATTGAATTCCACCATCATCTGGTTCTCTACATAAAATGACAAGTGTGCCGATTATAGCATATTTGTAAGTGTAAGACACGAGGCTTTTAAATACTTCATCTTCTCTTGCTCCCTCCCTCCGTGCCCCGAGGAGAAACAATACTGCTTGAAGAAAAGCTTCCCAGTTCCAGGTAGAAATAATGAAATAGAGGAAAGGACTCTGAGCAGAGCTATACATAGCACAGCAAGAAATGTTTTGAGTTTGTTTCTGTTTTCATAACAGCCTAAAGTAGATGGAGAAAACACAATACATAGCAAGTGAATTAGTGTTTAGCACTGTGAAGTAATATTCCATTGTGTAGGATGGCTATTTACTACTTCCTTAAAAAAAAACAATCCTTGGGCGTTATAGGAGGAATACGGAAAGACTGCTTTGGCTATCTCCTTGGTCATCAGTGAATAAATAAACCTTAAATAAATCTTAATTCTTCAGATTGTTGTCCATTTCATAAGTGATAGATCTACTCTTAGTGTGTTATCTCTGGTTTTGTTAAGCCAAAGCTTGAAGTGGAATCCCAATTCCAGTGAACTAAATGACAAAATTTACTGAACAATTGTTTCATTTTGGATGGCAGGAGAACTGGATACGTATTGAAAGACAGACGCCACCTTAAATGAACCTTAAAAAACAATTAGAAATATGTGTTAAAATGTGATTTGTGAAGTGCTAGGTGGCAGGGATGAAGCCCAGTTATTAAAGTACTCTTCTAAATGAATAAACCAATTTTTCAGGATGATAGCAAGTGTCTATGAATCTTCCAGTACTTGGCATCCTACAGTCTTACATAACTCCATATAGATTTGAAGTGCCCGACTTCAGACACTGGTAGGTGAATATTTTAGATTAATAGCTACAAAGATAACACACTCCAGAAAACATCAGATTCCTCACAGTTAGAATTTTGGAATGTTAGACTTACAGCTCAGAAATACTGTGTTTGAACACAAAAATCTCCATGACCTCATTAGGAAGACCTAAGAATAACTATCTCCTGACATCCAGACTCCTGCTTAATATAAGTCTTAGGGATCCTTAGCTCAGATCCCCTTGTGACAGCTCTGTCCTGACGCTGAGATACAGAGGAGCAGTGCACCATGAAAAGTGAGTGTCTGCTGCTTGTCAGGCTCCCAGATTTTTGCTTGTGATTGTGCAGTTGATAGAGTCTGTTTTATTTCTTTGAAGGAAAAAGATTACAGGTGAAACACTGATACGTAATTCTTGGATTTAAATGATATGACATTAATTAAGCAGTTCCACGTTTTAGAATGCTCTAGAAATATCAGCACCTCATGTTTACAGGACTTGGAGCCATGGTAAGCTCATTATGCCTAACATTGCATGTATGATGAAAAAGAGAAAAGGCTGCCTGAATGTCACATAGTGACAAACATGTACATCCAACAGAAATACTGTGCAGCCATCCTTTAATAGGCGACTTTTATGTTAAAGGAATTCCCTTCCTTTATGAAGTACTGAGACAGCTGGGACAGGCAATCACATCTGAAATGTCTCTGCTTTCATCTCTGGAATACGGAGGAGTAAGCAGCGAGGGGTCATTGCCTGGTGGCAAGAGCAGCCAGAGAGACTTGGTCCTGAATGCTCGGAAGTGGGCACGTCTGTCCCTGCCCTGCCCTCTGCGTCCCCAAACCGTGGAGAGGGACAACCTTTCAATGCCTTTGGAATCTGTACCTGAACATGGTGGCGTGAGCCTCTACCTATTTAGGAATACAGTAGCGCATTTTGGTGTATCGTATGGTCATTCATTTTCATAGAAAGCAAAGAGACTGCTCAAGAATAGAATGTGCCTTCAGAGGAAGCTGAGCTACTTTTCATAGGAAAACTAACACTTTAAAATTCGCTTTTCATCCCGTAACATTCCAGAGATCAGCATAAATCTGCAAATGTTAGCTTGAAAAGGAAACTTGGGTGCTCGGCCCTGAAAGTGGAAACGTGGGTGTTCCTGTGTCAGAGAGCAAACTTAGGAGATCTCAGAAACTGCAAACCCAAGTCCACCAGGTGTTCTCCAAAATAGTTTTATAGTGAAGGACTTGAGAAATATTTTTAGGTAAATTAGATACATGTTTCCCAGTGTTTCAAATGTAAAGGAGAGGATAAATGCCTTAATAAGTTAGGAAGGCAGTAGCCTCATTTATCAAAAAGATAAGAGGAACCCAGAACACAGAATTACCAATATTTTACAGGGAAAAAAGCTTACGGTAGGATGAAGCAATGTACTGCAGTAGGTTAGTGGCTTTGCTTTTTGGTCTCAGAACACTAACCTGAACTTTGAAAAAGCATTTGGGTAAGAAATATTCATAGAGACCCAGTCGGGCCTTTGTGATGGGACAAATGAAATGTGAGTGGCATTTTGGGTATTTTTTTGGTGTGTGTAAAATTGGAGTAGGGTTCTGTGGCCTGGATTATTCTACTTTTTTTCAGCACTTTCTGAAGTCATTGTAGCTGCAGCTTGGCTGTCATCTTCTTCCTTTAGTTGGAAGCTGGCCAGGGGGACGGTTGGCAAGCCTGTTTTTTGGAAGTCTGGACATTATCTTGCTGCTTTGGGGCCTCTGCAGTATTAATAAACCACGAATAAACTTCCTGGCATTTCTTTAACGACATTATGGTCAAAGAACAATCAGTTTAAGCCTTCAGAGAATAGCTATTGCAGAAGAACAGAAAACACAGTCCACAGACATCTAGCAAATGACTCTTTGCGAAAGAAAAAGGCTTGTTGGATCTTTGCACGGCAGAAAGAATAATCTTGGGACATAGTATAAATAATAAACTATCACTAATTAATGTAGCCTTGCCGCTATAGAGTCTTATGCATACTGTTTAACAATTTCTTTTCCTCACTTGATCTGCGTATGATATTCATTGGATTTTGTGTCCTAATCTTGAATTTATGTTTTGGGATCTTAACTTGAAAATGCCATCCAAGTTGCTATCTAGTGGGTATCTCAGCTGGCCAGAGCCAAGAAAATATGCCTAGATTTAATAGAGATCTACTTAACTTTCCTTGGACAGGGGGCCGCAGGCAGAATTGCTCTGCTGTGTATACGAAGCACCACTAAAAAGCATGTTCTGTAGGAACCCGCTGTGTCGGTGTGCTGCGGGGTGAGCCAGGAGTCCATCTGGTCCGTGCTGCTGCTCTCTGAGGAGCTGAGTGGCGTGGCCAGCAAGAAGCCCCCATCTGTGTTGTGAGCCTTTGGTCAGCAGCGTCTTGCAGGTGAGTATTTCACCAGCAGAGAAGGGGGCTCTGGGGGATGCAAGTAAGGATTTTCCGTGGCGGTGTAGTTCTGTATTGAGTATTGTGGTAGCTGTTGTCAGCAGTACTGCTGCTTTTCCCCTCCTACAGCATATCTCCGTGTGACATGCAAATCACTAACGAGTAGCTAATTAGGCATAAGTGATCATGATTTTATTCCGTTTCCCTGTAATAAATATATTCAAATCCCTGTTCTTGCTGGTTTACGAAAATGACCAATTTCGTAGTGCTGAAAACAAGGTTCAAGACAAAAAAATGTTAAAACATTTTATTTTTTCTGTCTAAGAATGTTAAATTTGATGACCAAAAATAAAAGAAAACCCAACAAAGAGAAGTTATTACTATCGATATCCCCAAGTGAGAAGGTAGGGGTGTGAAGGTTTTATAAAATAAAGGTTAAAGACTTCAGAAGATTGATAAAGACACAGAAAAATGATGAATAGCGTTATGGATGAAATATCTTTTTCTTGCCTTTTTTTTAGTTTGAAGAAGCATAGTAAGAACAAAAGTAGTCTGAACAAAAGAATGGGCCATTGCGGGGTGAAAAATGTCTGTTAGAACAGAGTATTCATTGAATTGCTTCTCTTCTTCATGTGTCAGTGAAGGACCGACTGCTGCACCTCTGCTGAAGCTGATCATGAAGCGTGTAACACCCTCCTCCACCTTTGCTGTGCTGCTGTGCTACTGTGTGACCTACTGTTGCACTGCTGTGTGAACTGTTACTATTAGGCTTACTTAAACATCTGGACAAGACAACTAATACCCATAGGTTTCTAAGGAATTCGTTGGACAGTACTGTGGGTTATGAAGCTTGAATTTTTCAATATGCTTTGAAACACAGAAAAATTGCAGGGAACTTGGGCATTTGTCACCAATGCTTGAAAAAGGAATCTTCTGGATAATTGCAAGCCTGTCAGTTTGGCTCTGGTCCTGGAAAAATTAAAAGAAATTCCTCTGCTGGACTGCATTTAAACTTCCTATCATTCTTTAAGACTAGTCACCCATGATTTTTGGAAAATAGATTTTATCAACTTGACTCTTTATTCCTTTCTTTATTCCCTTATTTGAGAGATAACAAGTGTGGTTTGATCAATGCCATAGTGTTGAAGTCATATGTAATACACTTCTGTGAAGTATGAGTTTTTAATCAAGTAACTAGACTGAAATGAAATCAGTGAGATGCTTCTTAAGTGGACTAAAAGCTGGCAGACAGGCTATGAAACATGACTGTAAATGGGAATCCTCACTGAGTGTGTGCCTCTCTGTTGGATCCTATAAGAACAGGTTATTGTCAGTAACTTTTTAGCACTTTTATTGATGACCTAGATGGTAACAATATCAGTTTTCCACGGGACTAAGGGAAATTTAAGAAAGAGCATAGCTGTCTGATGCGAAGACATCTGTCAGTGTTAGTGAAGTGGATGCAAGCTGTAGTGTGTCATGAATGAGATTTCAGTGAGCTAGTGTGGTTCTTGGACCCATGCTTGGCAGTACTAAGGGTAGAAAAATATTTGCATATGCTCCAAATAAACTTGATTTTAGGAAGGAGAAAGGGGGTTCAGTAGCGTCGTGACAATAAAAGACTAGGAAAAATTGAACTCCAAGGTCACCATCTACTGGATTTACCAAAGAGCGGCGGCTCGGTATTGCTTCCTCCATTTATGTACCAATTCTGGTTCATCATACAGGTAAAGGCTTTCGTCAGCGTGGCTGGTGAAGGCATAACAAAATGCGGTGTCTGGAAAGAGAAACTGGACCCAAGCAAGGTCTGCCTTTGTAACAGTCAGGTAAACTGACCATTGGAATGTTAATATCAGTGCCAACATTATTTAAAAAGAAATTCTACTTAAAAAAGGCTGTGATTCTGGAAAGTTTCGTGTTTTTCAGGTCGGAACTCTAAGAGGGCTCCTGTCATGCAAGAAGTATTATCTAAATTCAGTCTTTTTGCTTAATACAGACATTTCCAATAGAAGCATGTGTCTCTTTCTCCAAGGGCTTTATTGTTTAGAGAACTTTGAAGCTTTATTCAGGCCTCTGAATGTGGATGAAAATTAATTTAGTCTCATGCACTGGTCAGAATTTATGTTAAAGAATAGGCTTTACATTAAAGTTTGTTTTGTGAGGAATGGAAGCAGGGAAAGTCCTGTGGATATTTTAGAACCTGGCAGATGCCTGCATGCCTTACTCCTCCCTCCTGTTGCTCTCTTACCCTGTTGCTTGAGACTTCCTAAATTACCAGGACAACGAGAGTGGGAATTTAACTTACATATTCCTACTGTTCTCTGAGGCAGCTTGTTTTGGACTGTAACTAGAGCAGCTGAGCGTAGTGCTCAACTCAGGCAGCTTTTCTGAATTGGCCAAATGCAGCAAGGGGATAAGATGAAATTTTTACTTCGTCCTGAATAAAATTCTGGACTGCTCTTGACAGAAGTTTCACCAAAGCCCTGGCAGAGACTTTGCCTGTGACTGTGTTTGTATTATTGCCCCTTGAAAGAATTTTGTGGGTCCCTGCAGGGCTGCTGTTGCTCGAGATTATATTGATATTTCTTAATGTTGAAGTGGTGCATGACAGAAAGTAAAAGCAACTTCAGTATTACAGCTGAGACATCTTGGTAGCCTGAGGGATCTCAGATGTACAGAGACAAGTTCTCCTCTACTATATGTTCTCAAGAATAAGTAAAATTTAGAAACGTGATCTTTAGAAAATCCGGAGTGTTTGAGTACAGCCCTGATTATCCATCCATTTTATGCTGTTCACTACTGACAAGGCTGTGGAAATAATGCATAAAAAGGTCTTGCACCTGGAACAGTTAATGTTTGCCTGCATGTTTTTCACCTTTTTGCTAAATAAAACACAGCAATGAAAAATGTTATTCAGTTGAACCCAGGTATTTCAGGTAAAATTAGTGAAGTTAATAACTGTGCTTACCTTTTCTCCATCACTTTTGTCTACTGGATCTATTTGTCCTTCCGTCCTACTAAAACTGAAAATAATGAAACTGGCTTGCTTTGCAGAAGACTTTGAAATGACATGCCCAGATCACCTAGAAACAGAGTCAGGACTAGTGTCTGTGAATCCCAAGCTGCTTGTGTATCCACTGGACCATGCTGATGATACCACTAAATGCAGAATTTGGGAAGCACCCAAGTGCAAATGCGTAAACAAATTTCAGGTCTTGCTTTAGGAATATATTAAGAATACGTTTCAAAAGCTCGATATGTTCTTTCTCAATAGAATATATTTGGATTTATAAAACTGTAAACAGAAAATCTGATCCTCCATGCTTGTTCTTAAAAAGAATTTTACACTTTTTCCAATGATCATAAAAATACTTGCATTTTTTTCACCCTATTCCAATTACTGCATTGAAAGCCTACCCTTTGTTCATGTTCGATTCCTGTCTTCAGGTTACCCGTGGTAGCAGCCTACAGCATGCGTAGGCTATATTCTCCGGCAGTTGCAGCAACTCTTACATAGAGGAACTGTTCGTAACATCAACTGAATTATCTCTTGCTCCTCTTTGAAGTCTTCCCTTCAAACGATCCTTTCTCTGCAATTTCAATCACCAATTGAATTTCTTTTAAGAGCTGATCGTTTCCCAGCAGGCTTAAAAAGAACATCCAGTTGCTTTCTTTTGCCTGCCCCCCAATCTGTGCTGAGCCGTGCCCTTCTGTTTTACAGTTGGATTGGAAGTGCCTCTGGTAAAGGGCTGTCTGTTGTTCAAATGGGACTTAGTGTAATGACGTCTTAGTCTTGTGTCCAGGTCTTGAAGTGTTACAAGCTACAAATTACCATCCTTGCCTCTTTTTGTCTTACTCTGTCTTGCTGAAAGAATGAATGTGGTCGTCCGAGTCGTAGTCAGGACTAGCAGTTTACTCACTGAGAAGAAAAGAGGATTCCTGCTGTATGTGTCTGTATTCCAGTGACCTGCCTGACAGTAGATATTGCAAGCTCATCTAAGAGGACTTCTGTTCACCTGTCTGACACCTCTGCTCTGAAGATTCTGGTTATTAAAGAGTCCGCATGAAAGATACTGGCTTTGGTTAGCCTTATGTTTGTTTGCTGAGGTCTGCAAATCTAGTTGTTGAACCGGTTTGGTCTCCACAATCACTGGTATAATTCCAAAGATAGAAATGATATTCAGTATTATTTCCTGTGAACTGTTCTGTTAATTATTATTGCATTTTATTAACACCAAGCTTAATTAGAACCCTAGAAAGGACTGTGTAATCTCTGTTTGAATAGCTGCACCAACCTGCCACAATGTAAATCAAGGTTTTAGCAGGGTAATTCAACAATCTTGCCTTGTTAGTTAAATGATTAAACATCTGCTGTGTTGAAGAGAGAAAGACGTTTCATTTTACACTTGCAGCTCATCCAATAGCTAGAAATTGAAGCTGTTGACTATCGGTGACTAATAGCTTAAAGTCCTGTTTCTGTGGCACATTGCAGTTGGCAAGAGTCTGTCTGCCTCGAGGTTCCAGGGAAAAGTGTGATACTTTCTGGGAAAAAAAAAGCCAAAATAATTCTGTTTTTCACTTATTACTCTGAATTGTATGCGCACAGAAATATACCCAATATAAACTTAGAAATATTTTTTTATATTTAAACTTAGAAGTTAAAAACAACATGAGTTTTATTTTGAAGCTTACAACCAATACTGTGAAAAACACAATACTGATCCGAGTTATCATCTGTTTTGTTAAATGTTGATCAAACCCAAGCAAGGCTTGTATTTTTCTAGTGTCGGAACAGGAGCACACCATGTAATCTGCACTGTGTGGTGCCGCAGTAACTAAGTTGTACCAGTAATGCACGTGATTCCCATGCAGTGATGTAAACCCCGCTGCTTTCCTTACTGGTGCACCTCCTTTTCCTCTGCTCCTGGATGCGGCAGCAGGGTAGGAGTTTGGAGCAGCTGGCTGGCTGTCCCTGGCTGGCAGCCCCACCTGCTTGCAGTGTGCCTGCTGCAGGTTCGACTGGTGAATGACCAGCCTCGATGGAAAAGAAATACATGCCGAAGGCATGGATGTATGTGCCAAGAGAGAAGTATTCATTAGGAGCTTTCTGCTAGCAGTCCAGGACTCAGCCATAGGTGCGTGAATATTTTGTATGACCAGAAGCTATTTATGCATGACTTTTAAACACAAGCACCGGAAGGATTAGCAAGATGTACAGTATGTGATACTTTGCCCTTTCCACAAACATCAGGGTCATGGCACTGATGAATTGAAGTGAGGTCATAAAAATATCTTTTATTCCAAGCTTTAAAGATCAGCACTGTTTGTCATGGAGCAAAATGGCTTGGAAGTTGAACTTCTGTTCCCACAATTGTATTTAAGAAGTACTCATGAATCTTGACAGACTTATGAGTGATTGTAACCAGCTGAATGAAAACAATAGGCCTGCGATAGCCATGGGATATGGGTGGGCCCCACCGTCAGTGTGTCTGCGCTGACGAAGTCTTGCATGGCAGGTAGGCTACATCAGGGTAGAGCCCTGGGATCTCAGGCAGTCACACTGCGACACATTTGAGCTTCAGCTCCAGATATTCCTCAGCTGCTCAAACACTGTCTGAAGAAAAGTGTTAAATAAAGTGCATTTTGCGTGCATTTTTTAAAGAGGCTGAACTGTGTCTTCCCATGGTGCAAATTCACATCTAAGAACATGCTGGCTGTCATAGCTTTAACCCCAACCCACTCTCTTAGTTTGGGGAAGCATATGTTGCCAGCTCAAGGCTAGCTCAGAGAGGTAAATACAGATGGGTCTATGTGTGTGTGTGTTCATATATATGTTTATAGCTAAGTGTTGTATTAGCAAGGATATAATTAACTGAGGAAAAGATAATTCCTGGAGAAGTTGTCTAGGACTGAAAGTCTTCTGTGGCCAAGGGCAGAAAAGCTTACAAAGGGGTGAATTTGCTTGATGCCTGGACCTTACTTCGTAAAAGATGAAGAGCAGATACAGAAAGGAAGAAGCAGGATATAGAAAAGCAAAATGGTGAGATTGTTGGTTGTGGTAGTTGAGGATAGACTGAGAACGGGGAGAAGCTGCGTATAATTTAGTGTCCACTTACAAATTACAGAAGGGAAGAAATAGCTATTCTGCACAACCTAATATGACCACGGCCCTTTTCCATCTTTAACTAACTAAAAACCTTCTGCTGTTTTGTAATTCCACATAACTGAATCAGAATCAGTAAAACATTTTGCTTCTTTCTTTTAAATGCAATTGCCTTTGGGTAGAAAATGTTTCCTAATGTCTCCTAAACTCTTTAAGTGGTGTTTCTGTGAATATATGAAATCTATTCTGCACAAAGGAATACTGTAGTCTGAAATCTGTATTTTGGAATCACATTGTCAGATAAATTTTTTTGTAAGACGTGACAAGCTAAATAGCTAATTGCATTGAAAAGGCTTTAAGTTTAAAGATTATTATAACATTAAATTACATCTGTATAATTTTACAGGAAATAGTGTATTGATCTGTAGAACATTGAGAAGATACTAGTTCTGTAAAAAAACATTTCTGGAAATATATTACTTACGGCTAAAAAGCTGTTTATATACAAAATCTTTCATATCCCACGTATATGAAACACAGTGTACTGTATCTATAAAGATCTTTTACGGCTTACTGTTTGATCTGAATACCATGTAATGAAGAGTTCTGCTTGTGATGAAATTTTGTGTAATTGAAAGCCCAAATGAAGAAGATGCCTAGTAGAGGAGGAATAAAATGTGCAAGCTATAAATAAATGGACACTCTGAAGTTAGTATATGAGGTGTTTTTTATTTCCACAACCTGGAATGCTAATTTCAAAGAAGAAACTACAAAAGATGGAAAGCAATTGCAACCACTGTCACACTCAAAATTCCATGTGACAAAAGGCAGGTAAAAGAAAAGATGAGAACTGAAAAGAGATATTTTTGCAAGAAAAAAAGAGGCTCTTACCAAACTACAAGTAAACCCAAAATGCAATGAAGCATTACTGGCCTTTAGAAACTAGGTACTTTAAACAGCAGAGGGAATTCCATAGTCCAACAGTACAGCACAGGTGGCAAAGATGGAATCCTATTTATTGGTTTTTAATTTCTATATCAGTCAAGGTACATAATTTTCAGAAAAAGAGATGTGATCTGATTATCTGGTAATTCAGACAACCCATTAAGACGTTTAATTTGCAAATGTTCATGACCTAGAACATGTCACTAAGCAGCTGATAGCGTGAGGAAGAGTTAAAGCTGTCGGTTCAGCCTCCTACTGTGCAGGGAGTGTGTTGGTAGAAGTAACTGCAAAAGAGTAAGACAGATCTGCAACTCGGGCTCCCGCTACATTGACTTGGAATGAAATCGATAGGTGAATGAGACAGGATTTTCATCCTCCATGTTCTTCAAGGAGGTACACACATGGCAAGGATTTGATGAGTGGAATTGTTAGACTGTATCTGAGCGGTGCTACACAGGGACATAATACTTTGTATCCTCAAGTCTCTAAGGAGAACTACAAGACAACAGGATTAATTATCAGAGTGGATTCGCTCTGTAGACAGAAACTCTTGTCGACGTGGTTGGAATAGACGATGGAAGAATAGATCGTGCAGACTTTTGGAGCAGATCAGTTTTGCACTTTTTCTCATTACAGCCTTTGTCACGAAAATGGATATACATTATGCCGTTTTCTGTTCTCCTTACAGTCATTACACTGGAAATGTTATCACTTTTGATTTCTCCAATTTTTGCATTCCTAAGGCCTGATATAATTATTTTCTCATAATATATTCTCTGTCTCAGTGTCTTTATAAAAAAATTAGCATAGGTGGAGTTTGGTAGGAAATTATATTCTTCCCTGACAAGCTAAAGATGGTATTGTTTAAAGGAATAATTAATTATCTTAGGAAGCCATTTTCATTAAGACTTAGTTTTAATAGCTGGTTAAGCATAAGAAAAAGTGGTGATGAAGACTCTGTAGACACTAAGAAGAGAATGTGCTGTATTGCTCTAGTCTGACTTCCAATGTGAAAGAGATCCAGGGATTCTTGCATCTGACTCTATATTGCTAAAAAGTCATCTGGCTTTGATCTGCCGGTGGCAAATGGTGGAGGATCTAATACAAGCTTTTGGAGAGCAATCCGATGACTACTTATTCTGATGAAAACCAATGAAACTGAAAGTAACTGGAATAACTTTCTATTTGTGGGATGAATTGTCTGTCACATTAAAAAAAAAGTCTTTTAAAAAGTTCAAATCTTTCGAAAGGGATACTAGCTTCAAAGAAGAACTAATGGACAGATATCCTTTGGCTTCTGCTGTACTGGACTTCTTGTTTCGTAAGCTCTCACTGTTCAAACCATATGCCTTATTTCTAGACTGAAACTATCTAGTTTTAGCTTCTAGATTCTGCATTTTTTACAATCTTTTTGCCTTTTATGTTATTTGACATCAAAATAATGAGCAGAGATGTCTGGTTTTGGTGTCTGCATGTTTTGTAGGAAGCACAGATTTGGTTCAGTTAGGTCACTCAGCACCTTCAGTTCCCACCCCAGTCAGGGTC
>Ga0181612_122555_pt1 | contig 13995 bp, 10 predicted proteins | sample HoacroProtozoa21_FD_119630 | JGI IMG/M metagenome (GOLD analysis project Ga0181612, IMG submission 119630) | Hoatzin crop microbial communities from Cojedes, Venezuel. Combined Assembly of Gp0051906, Gp0051904, Gp0051908
GAAGGAGCAGGGACAGGGAAGGAGCAGAGATGGGGATGGAGCAAGGCGGGAATGCAGCAGGGAGAAGGAAGGAACAGGCATGGGGATGGAACAGGGACAAGGAAGGAGCAGGGATGGGGTTGGAGCAGGGATGTGGATGGAGCAGGGACAAGGAAGGAGCAGGGATGGGGATGGAAAAGGAATGAGGAAGGAGCAGGGACAGGGAAGGAGCAGGGATGGAGACAGAGCAGGGATGGGGACAGCAGCGACGGGGATGGAGCAGGGACAAGGATGGAGCAGGGATGGGGACGGAGCAGGGACACGGATGGAGCCGGGTCGGGTTGGGGACACAGCAGGGACGGGGATGGAGCCGGGACGGACACGGAGCAGGGACAGGGACGGGGACGGAGCTGGGACAATCCAGCAGCAGGAGGAGGACATGGGAAGACTCCAGACCCGCTGACGGGGATGACACCGAGCGGGACACCGCGAGCTGCCGGCCGGGGTCCGTGGGGCAAGGTCCCAGCCGGGTCCCCTCTCCCCGAGCCCCCCCGGGACCCCTCACATGACCACGCCGAGGTGACATGGCCAGGGACGAGCTCTTCCCACCCCAACCCCAAAACAGCGACGAGTCCCCGGGGATGGGAGAGGGTTGGGGGTCACCGAGCTGCTCCCCACGGCGAGGGGGCCGCAGCCACCCCACTCCGCAGCCAAGAGCAGCACCAAACCCGCTCTCCCAGTTACCGACTGCCACCCCACGCCATGGCACCCAGGGACAGGCCCCTCGCCGAGCTGGGGGAGACCCCGGGGTTACCCCTCCCCAGGGCTGGTGGGGAGGGGATGGTGAAGGCAAACGGACGCTGCTTGGTGGGGAAGGACACGAAGAACCAGGACCCGGCTGCTGGGGCTCTGGGGGAGCGGGAAACCCCCCCTGTACCTCACACCCACCCCGGGAAGGGCTGAACCCCTCCTGAGACCCAGCTGAAGTCCCCTCCGTTGAGCTGGGGACACGGCCAGCAGCCGGGTGCACCCCCACCCACGCTGGCAGCACCGTCCCGTCCTCCAAAAATAAGAGCTGCGAGCTTTTCGCTCGGAAAGCCAGAAAAAGAAGAGCTCTGCCCCAAAAACTTCTGGGCAGCGGCCATCGGCGTGAGCTCTCCGGGTGTCCCCCGGGCGGCCGCGGCTCCAGCCCGGCAGGGTCGGGGGTCCTGCCCCAGCCCTCGCCCCCCGGCGCGCGGGAATTGAACGGGGCCGAGGAAGGAACCAGTGCAAGTTTATAAAAGCTTTTATTTGCTCTTGGTACGACCAAGAATGGGACAGTGATCTTTTATACAATTTGATACAGTAAGTGGTACAAAAGAATGTGTTTTAAATAAAAAGCCAGAGTGGAGTAGCAAAAATATTAAAAGATTAAGTAAAAAATTGTCGGCGTGGGGATTCATCCTAGACCTCCGGCTGATGCTGTTTCTCCAGCGTCCGAGGCCGGGAGCACGACCCCCTGCCCCGCGCCGCCTCGGCCCCCGCAGCTCCCCGCAGCCCGGGCAGCGGTCACCACGCTCGGAGGACAGATCCGACCTCGGGTTTTACTTTATCAGGGCCAATTTAATCAAGCATACATCGGGGTTTTTGGGGTTTTGTTTTTTTTTTCCGTGACAAAAGGCAGCGCCGAGCCTTCCTCCGCTGGTCGGGTCCAGCTGCCCCGCGGGGAAAGCGGCTCCGCAGCCTCCTCGGGGCCGGCTGCGACGCAGGGGCTGGGCAGGCAGCGAGCGAGGGGCAGAAAGAAAGTTCTGGAGAATTCCTCCAAGGTGCTTCTGACAACCTTTGATTTTGTCACCGACTCCGGCCGCTCGCTCCTCCTCGCGCCCCGCCGCAGCGGACAACGCCAAGCCCGGCGGCTCGAGCTCCCGGGGGTTTTTTTTTTATACGAAGACGCCCGTCTAGAAATTTTTCGGTGTATTCACTCGGCAAGAACAGGGCGGGGAGGTGGGAGCGAGCGGTGCCAGCGAGGGGCCCGGTCCCTACCCATCGGCTCGCAACGAACACGGCGTCTACAAAGGATCCCGCGGGATTTACAGAGGGAGCCAAGCCCCGGGAAGCAAAGAAAAAAGCTCACGTTTAAAACAAGGATTATACAAAAAAAGGAAAAACCAAACCTTGATGTATGTTTCTCCATTATTATTTTTTTTTTTTTCCCTTTTCGATAACGTTAGAAAGTGCAGATTTAACCCCAAGGGAGCTGCTCTCTATTTACAACGCTGCCGGGCGGGCGCGGGACGGGGGTGATCGCGATGGCACCGATGCCTCCGCCCGCGCCCGCGTCCTGCCCGGCCCCGACAGCCGCTCGCCCGGGAAGGGTGAACCCAAAAGGCCGAGGCGCAGCGGAGCAGGCGGACACCTCGGCGACGTCACCGCGCGGGAAGCCGTCCCCGACTCGGAGCTCCACATCACGACGCCGTCCCTTCGGTCGCATCCAGCCGGCGTCCTCCGCTGCTCGGTTTGCCGGGGAGCGTGCGGAGCCGGGCGAGGAGCAGCGCCGAGTCCCAGCACCTTCCCAGCTGCTTCCAGCGAGCTGGAAAAGCCAAGTTCTTGGCCCCGACCCGCGCCCAGCCTCCAGCACGGGGAACCGGACAGTCTTCACGGAGGGAATAAATTAAAACCGCCAACTTTTATTTTGATTTTTGCTTTTTCAATTCTAGTTTCGCTCAGCCTTTTGCTCGGCTGCCGGCCGGCTGGTGGGAGCGGCTCGCGGTGCGAGAGGACGTAAGAATCCGTGTTAGCTGCTGTCAGTTTGGGAACTGCACGTTCTACTCGTACAGATAAAGCAGACGACCACATCACCCTCCATCGAAAACTAGTGCATGCAAGTAACTCTTCCATATCAGGGAACCCAAGGGCTACGCGGGAGAGAGGAGATACTAGCGAACGGACACGGCCTAGAGGGACATTAGTAGGTATCGGCGACATTTTTACCTCGAAAGCTTAAATCAGTGCTTCGTATTAAAGGTTTTTTTGGCAAACAGACCACGTTGCCGTCCTTTGAATTAACACATCACACCAGGAAGAAACGCAAATAAAAAGCAGCATGCAGGCAAAAGGAAAGAGCTGCGAGTGAGGAAGGGGGGGGATGGCAGCAGGAACAGCTCTGAATGGCTACATCACCAAAAAGGAGACACAGCAGATTAAATGTCGTATTTTTTTTTTGTTTTTTTTGTTTTTTTTTCTTTTTTTGCACCACCCTTTGTCCTCGATGCACTACACCAACGGTTACAGAAAGCAATCACGAAAGAGTTCGGTATTTGGAAATGGTCACGTACGGATGGGATGTCTCCTGCACATGCTTCCACCAGCAGGAAAGAAAAAGAAACCAAGGGCAAACAAAAGTTCCTTTCCACATAAGGCACAGGACAAAATCAAACCCCGTTCACAGACTGAAGGCGGAAATGAGTGTTCTCCTGGCTCTTTTGCCGATGCTTCTAGAGAATGCGGTGACTCAAGCACATTATCCATGACAGAAAATTCCACTGTTGTACAAAATAAATTGTTAATTCTAACTTTTATTCTTATACAATTTGCAGAGTAGAGTTGAATGGGATTGCTATGGGTTTTAATGTCAGGAGGAACAGGACTATAATACAACCAAGACGTAGTGGTAAGTTGAGCAGGTACATGAAAAAAAAATGAAGTCACGGAGATGATTTTCCTATACGTGTCGTCGAGAAAAATTAGAGTACGCAAGCTGTCCTAAACGGAAGAACAACGGGAGACTTGTTAAGGTGAGGAACAAAACATCGGTTTCGGGTTAAAAACGGACAGAGCGGTTTGTTGCGCAGCGAGAAAAAAGGGGCTGTGGCGGGCGATTGGTGACAGAGGAGAAGGTTCAGCAACCCTTGCTCTTCCAGCCCGTCACCCCACCGCCACTGCTGATATCTACATTTTCACTGTTGGGCTCTTTTACAGGGGTCTGCAATGAAACAAGGGAAAAACAGAGTTAGGCGACTCCCGGGACGCTGCAGTAAAGCACTCCGAGCTGCAGAGACGGCGGCTCACAGAACGGCTCACGTCACCAGACCGTGCCACGGCTACGCCACGGACACAGAGCTGCCCAGAAACGCAGGGCACCCTCCTCCCCTCGCCAGCAGCAGCACGCAAAGCCCATTTACGGCGTTTTTTTGGTTAGTTTTCTTTTAAATAAGCAACAACTGGAAAGCTGGAAAAAACTCCTCGGGCCACCCCAAAGCAAACTCAGCCTATTTTCCGTCTGAACATGAGGAAGAACTTCTTCCCTCTGAGGGTGACGGAGCCCTGGCCCAGGCTGCCCAGGGAGGTTGTGGAGTCTCCTTCTCTGGAGATATTCCAGCCCCGCCTGGACAAGGTCCTGTGCAGCCTGTTCTGGGTGACCCTGCTTGGGCAGGGGGTTGGGCTGGGTGACCCACAGAGGTCCCTGCCAACCCCTACCATTCTGTGATTCTGTGATTCTGTGATTCTGTGATTCCCCATATTTGGCAGAAGGTTCTGAAGGAAGAGAGGTGTTCAAAATCAAAGTTCAGAAAATACTTTTATGTTTAACTAAAGTCAGTGCAAAAACCTCCAGCCAAGGAGTAACCCGCTGCCCACAGCTGGGACACACCATGGCAGGGTACAGGGCAGATCTGCTGTGCTGTCCAATTGCACTTTAAACCAACTGGCTCTCTATTCTCCTTTTGCCTGAGAGAGGCAAACGTGAGAGGGTAATATAGGGAGAGAATACTGACGAAAGAAGAAGAAAGAAAGAAGCTTTTATCACTCGTTGGATGTGTGCCACACAGACCAATTATAGACATTTGTCAGCAACCATTATAATTCCAGAGTCCTTGAACAAATCACAAGCAGAAAGGTTACCTTCCTGAAAACGTTCATTGCCATTAAATAACTGACCCAGACTAGCGGGTGAAGGCAGCACTTAAAAGAGAGTTTGGGGGAAGGGAGGAGATGGAGAATGTTATTACACATACACAAAAACCTTGTAATTTGTTTCGAAAAAGGAATTGCAGATTCACTGCAGATACTGTATTCTCAGCAAAGTGGACAGTGTTCTGAGAATGCAAATCCTACCGGCAGCAGTGACAAAACAGCCAAGACAAAAGTAATTTCTAGCTGATACCAGTGGCAAAACTCCACTAAAATTGTTGAGGTTTATGGTTTTACCCTCCAGTTTGAAAGTCGCAAGACCCGGTCCCACTTTCCTTGTTCATTTAAGCTGAGATACTATGGAGGTTACTTACAAATGAAGCTGCCATAGGTCAAATTCCACCATCAGTTACACGACCTTAATGACCACATCTAAGTGAAACATTTGTATTTCATTAATTTCAGTATCAGAGAGAGTTGAGACATGCTAAAAAGCGGGTAGCTTGTTCTCTCTCAATAATATAAGTATAATATTGGGAGAAATAAGGATGTCTATAAATTTCATTCTTTGTGAGCAATCATTCCATGTATCTGATTAAAAATTTCACCAAGAAACAGTATATACCAAGGTCATTTGGTACATCACATTCAGTTTTCTTCAGCATATCCCAGTTATTTGGGATGCACCCTTCTACGGAAGGTTCAAACTGCCTTTAATTTTAACAGATGCATGCTGTTGGATGGTTCTCTTTTCACCCATGTTGAAAGTTTATTTTTCTCTTAATTCAGAGTTAAATCTAATTAGAAGTAACTATTTGTGTAAGAACAGGGAGTCAAATATTTTCTGAATTTCTGTTCTGGGGTTGAGCCTCTCAATATAGCAATTTGCTGGCTACAATTGAAAGTTTCCAAGCTCTTTCCAGCTAAAATTTCTCCTCTGCCAGACTCGAGAAACGAGTCACACACACAAAAAAAGAAAATTCTGGCTTCACATCCCCTTGCAGCCATCACAACCCAGCTATGACAATGCCCATTTTAACTCAACATACAGCAAACTATCATGATGAAAAAGGAAAGAGGGAGGAGGGGAGAGAGAGAGAGAGATGTTGTCTCAGCCGATTTGTTTCTGGGAGCTATCGAGGCCTTACAGAAAGAACAAGTAATGGGGGCACAGAATACTGAAAAAAACAAAGCATAAAGTTTTCATACAAGTTTTGCAGAATGACTAAAAGGAACACAAAAACTTTTCACATCACGAGTTGTAAGAGAGTAAGAAAGTGTCATGAAATGAACATCTCTTATTGTTCTAGGCTTGTGGACTTTTTGCAAGATCCAAAAGACAAAGATACTTTAATGTAACTGCTTCTGTATTCAGAAGAGAATGCTCACATCTCAAAGGCCACAGTTTGCTAGCTCTGAATCAGAAAGGATATATTATAACTGCAAACATATAAATTAAGCTCCTTTCACTCATAAGGAGATGGACAATTTGAGAGAGCAGGACATATTGCTAAGAGAATTCTCCTACATAACAATTCTCTTATTAATTCAGCGGAGTTTAATAAGTGATCCTTATTCAGTCCCCAAAAGCCCACATCAGAATATCCCTAGAAATAAATCTTCAATCTCAACATTCCTGCTTAAGAAGGTGAGGCTAAAAGGTTTCGTCAAAGAAATGTACTTATTTGTCATATCTGGTTCAAAGCTTACAAACTTAAACAAGGAATAATACCAGATATTGTCTTTGGACACAGTGTTTAGCCATGCCTGATCTTAGTGATGCACCAGTATATCTGCTATAAAAGAAATGATCTGTTTCCAGATCCTAGGAGGAAAGTTACTCCCACTACAACATTAGAGTTGAGAACCTCTACCTCTGAGATCTGAAATCCCACAGGAATCAACGGTACAAAAATGACACCAGTGTGAGACCAGTTCTGCTGTGGGGTAGGAAGATTAAAACTTCATTAAGTTTAATAAAAAGGCTGATGATCACCTAGAACTATTTTTACAGTTTTCCAAAGTCATTCTGAATTGTGTTCTCCCATTTTTTTCATCTGCCTTCAGTCCCATCACTACTCTGCTGCAGCCTGCGTATTCTGCACAGGAAAGCGGAGCTGAGCGACTGCAGTACTTCCTCCAGTTCCCCTACAGGTACTCAGCGGGGATGCTAAGACTGCACAGAGTAAGCCCATCTGCATCAGTAGTTCCTCCCAAAATGAATGTAACAGCAAGATAAAAACAGATAGAGAAACCTGGTGGGGAGTTGTGGTAAGGACTTAGGAAGGAGTGGGATGATAGAAAGAGAAGGGACAGGACACACAAAGTCAGGGCAGGCTCTATTCGCGAGCGGAGAGGAAGCTATGGTGTGTTATAGGTGTTAGAAAATCCTGTTTGTGAGACAGAAAGAAACAGAGAGACAGGATGACAGTGGTTATTCGTTGTGAATGACTAAATACAAGTCTGAGAACTGGAAGGAAGCTGTGCAAGTATAAAAGACTTGTATTTCGGGATGCATCCCCAGACCTGCAAATCTGCCAGTCCCACACACGTACATGAAAGGGGCAGGCAGGAAAGCGGCACGTGTGTGCAAGGACAAGCCAGCGGAGAGGCAACACCGCTGTGTGTGCATAGTAAACTTTGCAGGGCAGCGACGTATGCTGTGCGCACGAGAAAGCGGATGGAGCAGGAAGTAGGAGTGCGTGTGAGAAGCCAGGGGAGCAGCGGGAAAGGGGAACACAAGACAGAGAGGGAACTGACAGAGGGGAAGGAGCGAAAGATTAAGAACATGGGGGAGGATGTACAGTCTGCTGCACAGGCAAGAAAGAGAAGGCGGAGGGAAAGGAAAGGAATGAACAAGGGGAACATTTGTCACACTGAAAATACGCTTGATGAAAAACAAGCATAAAAAGGTGGTGAAAAAGATAATAAGAGATACATTAGGGTTAAGAAAAGAATAAAGAAAGTGACAAGAACAAATTAAAAGAGAAAAAAAACAAAGAAGAAAGATTTTATTAGTTAACAGAAAGCTAGTGAAGAAGTTTAAAGAAAAGGCTAGGGCATAACACACTATGGGTAGAACCAGTAATTCCCTGGAGGCCAGTGCTGACGATCATCTCCCCTCTCTGGAGCTCCATTTCAGCTCTCCTCCCCAGTGCACGCTTTCTTTAAGAACACCTTTGCACCTCCAGCTACAGCCTGTTTACCTCACTGAACCCTGAGCTCCGTGTATTCAAAGCACAACGAGACCTGTTCAGGGCAAGGAAGGTGCAAACGCAATCATTTTCAAAGAAACATACTCTTGAAAATGAACACAAAAAAGGCGAAAGGTGAAAGTGGAACTCGTAGTGATAAGAGTCAAGTGCTGTCCTAGCCAGCAGAGAGGTGGAGCTGATCTGAGGCTGCTTTCCTTACCTTGGGTGCTCATGAGTGACCGCGCTGTCTTGCTGCAGCTGCTGCAGGCTGAAACTCCCTATGTCGCCTCCATGCAATTGTCCGTGTCTCTCCAGGAGCCTTGGAGAGGTTATTTGCGCTCTGCAGTTGTTGAAAAGTAAAGGAAACACAAGGAGCAAAACAACCCCTGGCTCCTAAAGTGCTGAAAGTTTAGGGAGAATCAGGAATAAAGGCGGCAAGTGCACTGGTGTCAGAATGAGCAAAGAGCGACACAGAAAGTAAGAAAAAGTGTGTCAGAGGCTGGGAGGGGCGGAGAAGGAAAATGCAAAGATCTGACAGGAAACCAGACTATAAATCTGCTTAGGGTTTAAAAAAAACACATTTCTGCTCCCCGGCGATACAGCCTGTTTGCAAATGACTCTGCACACAGGTGACAGCAGAGCCCTGAAGTACCACTCTAAGCAAATAACGAGCCACTTTTGCCCCTTCCCCAGGAAGAACAGCAGGCAGAGTCGGCAGCAGCAAACACGACTGGCTCAGACAGTAAAACCAGGCTGTCTCCACTGCCTCACTTCTAGTTCTCCAGACTTGCAGCGCACGTTTCCCTCAGGCAAAAGGGGACCTGCTGAACGCCAGTCTCACCGGTGCCCTGCCTCTCCGACCACAAAGCAGCAGCCCTCACTTCTCTGTGCACATGCTGGCAAGAAAGCACACGGGAAAGAAAAAAGGAAGAAAGGACTGAACAAAACAGAGTTTCAAGAACAACAGTTCCAGGCAGAAGGAGTTCTGGGTTTTCCCAAGGTTTAAAAGGCTTTTCAAGAAAGCATCTATTTTACTAATAGCTGCTTTCCCTAAAAAGCTAGTCAAAAGGTTTGCTTTATGCAAACATTTAATTATTTTACAGTTGAATGATATTTTAAACAATGTGTTTTCCAGAGGGAGTCTCTGCTGACATAAAGAAGCAGCAGCATCTTGTATTGCTTTAATGTTGAACTCCAGGTTTAAGGCCACACATGCAAATCCAACTATCATGGGTCTCGCTGAGGACATTTACCCGCCAGGCTACAGCTAAGAGCCTCCCTCCACAGCCAAGCCAACAAGAGAAAGTCAGCCAGTCCTCTCGCTGCAGAACCAGGAGTCACCACCACTGCCAGAAATGTCCTTTGGTGCTGTGGCTGTCTTGCTCGGGGATCCTTAGCTCGACTCACTTGCATGATACTGTGCTGGTTCTCATTCTGCTATCACATGTTCGCCCTCGAGGGGGAAAGCAAGGCACGGATACTGCTCTACCCCAGTCGCTTCCTCAGCTTCACCCTCTGCACTGAGTAATGCACACAGGTGAAGCCTCACTGGAGTCAGCGACAGGTTCTGAATATGTGAGAATCCCAGCAAGAACCCCTTGGAGGAAGAGTCACATGTGGTAACAGGGATGCACATTTGCGAAGATGACTGCGGCTAGAAGAAAGCAACTGTGTTCCTATGTGCACAGATATGTTTTTATCTCATGAGAGAAACTAACAGAAATAAAAGCAGAAACACTAGGAATAATAAGTGTAAGTAACCTATGATAGATCATTTAGGAATGTGGGAAGGGAAAAAGCATGATGATAGTAATGGAGTGAAAGAATGAGAAAGGAAAAAATACTTGTTAGAGAATAAAGGAAAACACAACGAACGGAAAGTAAGTAAGAAAGTACAGTGGAAAAACTATCAAAGGATACAGCAGCGTCAAAGACAACAGAATGGAGGAAGTGAGATGATAAAAAGAAATGTAAGGGAGAAAATACATGGCTCAAAGTGTCATTACAATAACACTCAAAAGTGTTCTTACCAAACTGAAAACCTGAAGCTCGTGAAAATCACCAGGGAGCAGAATATATTCCAGGCAGCAAAATGCATGGGGCAGCTCTGCTTTAATTCTCCCTTACTGTTCCTCTAATTTCACATGTTTACGCCTGTACCTGGACTGGTAAGGGCCTAAGTTCAACCACGGATGATACTGAAAGAGATTCTGGAAAGGATTTCAGTTCTCCACATCAAGAGCTTGAAGACTAAGGAAGGCAGGAACTTTTCTCTCCCACTGAGCAACAGCAGTACATGCTATGCCCCTAGTGATATTTTTGAAGTGAGGACTACACTGTTATGTGCTACTTGTATTCTTGTACAACTTCACCAAACTTCGCCTTTGAACAAACCTGCGAGCTGCATGCGACAAGGCGCAGGAAATCTTCCTGCTTTGAGCAGCCAAAAATCTATTCATGTGACAACTTCATGGGGGAGGTTCTGCAGTTGCTGACTTGGGGAAAGCCAGGGATACTTTGGAGAAAAACTGTGAAATATAGCTATAAGAATTGTGGCCTACAATTATTCCATCAAAACCAATATAAGTTATTTCTGAGCCAAGCTTTCTACTGCTTTCCTAGAGGAAGCTGATCTGTGCATGCAACAGAGGAACCATTTTAAGCACAACCAGAGAAATTCACTCTGCTGGCAGAAGGCTTTGCCGCTTCACTTCGATTTAAAAACCACAGAACTTTCACACACGGTTCCTAACCTGAAAGGAAAAACATGCTAGAAATTCAAGTCAAAACTCACCAAGTCTTGTTATAGCTTTCTCCTTCTGTCATGGATTTCTTCAGCAAATAGAATATTAGGCAGTAGACTATAAAACTGCCCCCCAGTCAAGCAGTGTTATTGTTTGTTCTTCTTTCTGCTTTTGTTTTCCTTCATGTTGTAGATTACAAACAGCTTTGAAAAGGAACAATAACTGTTTTAAAGAAGATCCCACATTTCACTGGGCCTAAAGTGATGCCCTAGAGATGAAGCAGTTACGCAGTGGAGCCTGAGCAACTTTAAGGAGTCTATCACTGCAACTCAAAGGACCTAAAATTCTCATAAAGACTTTATTGGCAAACTGAGATGAGCTGAGCAGGATCCAGTCATCAATCACAAAGCCACATGTAACTGAGTATCAACTTTCTTTTATAAGAATTTACAATCTTAATCCCAGTTTTCAGTTTTAAAAAATTCTCTCTAGCTATAAAAATGTTACGGTTGAGGTTACAGTTCCTTGAGGCTGGTAAACTGAAGTCATGTGTTTCACACAATGTAAGTATACAAAGTAATTATGTTCTGTTAGGCAACCAGAAAATTCAAGAAAATCCAGGTGCTCCACCTAAAATACAGGTATGTGGCAAAAAGCTGCAGAGTTTGAATCAGGGTTTTCCTGATCCAAACGCAGGGTGTAGGACCTTGACTGGCGGAGTTACAGAGAGCGGCAACAATGGAGACTTGTACACGAAGTCAAAAACTAGAAAGACATCTAAAATAGGCATTGTAAACATGGTGTTGAGAAGAAGTCCAAAAAGAGCTTTCCTAAGCAGTCTGTCTGGAAAAAAGAACACTTGGAAGTTTGATTAAACTGTCTTTTGTTATTTTTGACCCATTCCACCCAGGGAAGCAGGAAATTTTCCTTTTTTTTTTTTTTTTTTTTTCCTGTAATAAAACCGAATGCCTCAAAGAGTTACATGGCCTCTGTCATCTATTTCTTTTCTCATCAGCAAAACAAACCCACAGGAACTTTCAGTTTAGCTAGCTGCCCAGTTAAGGGGTAAAATTAGGGTTTTTTATGTTTTTGTTTGTTTGTTTGTTTTGGCTTTTCAGTCTTCTTTCACTAAAATTGATACAGGAAACAATGAACTGCACCTCTGCCTGCTACGGAACTCGCCTCACATGAAAGTCACCTGCCAGGACACACCTGCTATGTTTGCTGTCTCCCTCTTTCAAAGAGACTTCAGAAAAGGAGATTGTATTTAGTTCTTTCCAGTTACTCTAATTCTGCATGACCTAAGCCCTGATGGTAAAATCTGAATAGCAAGAGCACCTTAGGCCCATTGATGGCGCTGTACCTTCCTCCAGGCTGTTGCTTTGGGATCCTTGCATAAAAAAGCCAGCAAACTTCAAAGGTTATTCTGTTATTCCATTAGAGTGATGAAAAAGTGGAGAAGATTTGGCATCTTAGATATTGCTCCACATTGTTGCTGGCCTCCTAAGTATTTTGCTCAAAGTGACTTTCATACCATAACATTGTTATTGGGGTCTATCAGCAAAGCTGCTTTTTCTGTCTGTCCCACAGGAATTATGTAAAAATTGTTTATCCAGTGAAGGTTTTCCTTGTACTCCACGACTTCCTATCATCAGCACTCAGGAGGACAGGCCATAATTCAGAAATGAAGCCACTAGAGAGCTTTACATAGCTGCAGACTGAAGTGCCAAAAAAAAAAAATCAGCATTTGGAAGCAGAGAAACACTAAACTGTCCAGCTCTTCATCTGCTGTTCCTTTTCTTCTATTCCCTCCTTCCCCCAGGAGAGCCATCCCAGCCCATGAGGAGACTGCCCTTGACTCCTCAGCAGTGTAACAGTCTTGAAAATCCCTGGATACCAGAAACGCGTTTCACAAACTAGTGATTTGAGAATTAATATATTGCATTTCTCCTGCATGCCTGAGCACAGTAGCACCGTATATATTGTTAACACAACCCCTCCAACTCTTTAGAGCAGAGAAACAGAAGTATTAAATATTTTCCACGTTTTACATATTTTATCTTATCAGCCTTGCTCAACTGTCCTTAGAGACTATCACTCTTACTTATAGATGCTCACAGTTTATCATTTTTCTCTGGAGATCTGACTTCCAGAACAGAAGTATTTCCCTATTCAATTCACCAGACTGTGAATAAGCAGCTGTTAGTGTTCATCTGCCTTTTCTAGGCATTAACATCAAAAATGCCCCTTGATCTCAAAAAAGCGACACACAGCAGGGTTTCTTTAACACCTTCGGGGGTAATGGTTTAAATCCAGTAGGCAAATGTTCTCATCTATAGGTTTATGATACACATTTAAACAGTGTTTCAATTGCCTGAACTATGAAATAAGATGACAGCCAAACATATATCAGCAGGGAACAGATAGTATAAAATTCTCTCTTTCATTTGACAGTGTTGGAGCTTATGTATTTTTGCACAAAATGTACAGTCTCTGTCGAGTTCGACAGTATTAGGGGATTTATCTGTCTGTGTCAGCTGTTAGCATATTCACCTTCCTTTTTATGGAAAAGTTAGGTTCAAATCCACGCCAGGAGCAGGATTCACAACCCACAGCACAGAGGATAGTGCCTTGCCAAAAGACCAGCCCTTCACTGAGCAAAGAACCCAGTCTGTCCTGCTTCTTCCTGGGGCCAAAGGGAAGGAAGATCCAGGCTCTGTGATGCTCTTTCCAGAAACGTCAGAGTTAATTCAGTGATTACTCCAACAATTCTCTTTTCACTACACATATATTATTCATCAAAACTGGGCATAAGCCATAGCTCAGGTCCTTGTACTGCTCCTTACACTCTTAAATATATGTGCATAGGGCTTAAAATCCAAGGATCTTTAAACTTTCCAGACAAATGGTTCAGTTTCACAGCAACCAATGAGTTAGATATTCATACCCATACTCAACAGATGATGAGACGAAGTATTGGGGAGATAAGAAAGGATTATTTAATCAGCGTTAAAACTAATAAATACATTTTTTTCACCTAATTTTAATTAAAAAAACCCACAACTTATGGACTATTTAAAAAAAAAAGGCAAAAGTTAAAGAACCAAGGCAAACACTTGTAAAATAACATTTTTTGTTAAAATAAATGGGGACAGAAGGGAATATAATCACTATTATTGCAAAAAACTTCA
>Ga0181612_141988_pt1 | contig 13995 bp, 8 predicted proteins | sample HoacroProtozoa21_FD_119630 | JGI IMG/M metagenome (GOLD analysis project Ga0181612, IMG submission 119630) | Hoatzin crop microbial communities from Cojedes, Venezuel. Combined Assembly of Gp0051906, Gp0051904, Gp0051908
AGATACACATGTGAATAACTCATCCTCACTGTGTCCGGGTCCTTCTCTTGGCAGGGCTCTCCACAGTCCCCCACTGGGTACCAATCACCTCCTGTGCATGGTTTTTCCTTAAGGTCAGCGTCACTGAAGATCCCAAGAGTGGTTGTACACAGCAGGGTATTTTTTGCCTATCCTAGCATTCCTTTGCCTGCCTTTCATTTATCTTACTCCCTGGGAACCAGAGTAGCAGCTCCTTAAATCAAGGACTTAATTATCACTAACAAGAATTGCAGCTAAAGCTGAGCCACCTACCACAGTTTTTAGTTCTTTCAGCTTGCTCAGTGCCCTTCTTGCTCCACCCCCTTTATGAAGCAAATGTGGCTACTTCTTCTCTTAGAAGGGAGATCTAAAAATAAAATTGAACATAGTTATTAACTTAAGCCCTATGCTATTTGCACACCTATGTTTGAGGTTTACTGAGTGGAGCTGTCTCTCTACTCCAAGGAGATGAGATAGTGCTCAAGTCAACATTGACAGTGGTAACAATTCTTGTGGGCACTGGTATCTCTATCTCATTTTATGATCAAAAAATACGCATAGGGCCTTCATGCTACAGCTTTCTGAATCTGTTTACTCTGCAAAATATATAAGCCATCGAAATTCAAAAAAAATAGCTTTAAGAGAAACCCAGATCTCCAATTCTAGCTCTGTGTTCTTATTGTTCCTTTAGTTCTGAGATTGACAATCTAGCCTTGAATGCCAGTTTCAGAAATGATAGAAAATAGTAGAAGCTGCAGCTCCCATAAAAGTGTTGAGAGCATGGCAGGCTCAAGCGTGGTGGATATGAGGGATTTCTGGAGAGAACAGACCTAAACAAGCAAAGACATTTACTTAGCTGTGAAAAAAGTTGGAAGTAATGCTTTAGAAAAATGTTGCTGTCTGTTAACCAGATATTGAAGATACTAACTTTAATACAAGTGGATAAAAAAGATTATGAATAAATGATGGAGTTTTCAGAGGACAGTACAGAGAAACAGAGGCGTTAGTAGACCCACCAGACAGTTTGGGAAGGTCCATGAAAAGCTGTTGAGCATTCAGTGCAATCTTCTTTCAAATCCTTGAAAGCTTTAGTACTCCACTGTGTCCTGGCTAACCTTCCATCTAACAGACGACACCATGGAGATATTATTCTTGAAAATAAGAAAAAACTTTATTCTGAGTTTAATCCAACTTGTCCAGTGCGTATGACATTGTGGCACACAGATCTTCACCCTTCGCAGTCCCTATCTGGGTAACTTGCTTAACTACTCACACGGCAAAGCGTTGTTCTCCTTATACCTAGTTCATGTTTCCCTTCTTGCAGCTTGTGTACACTGCTTCTTTACCTTTCACAGTACACATCTGTCAAGAGTCTGGCTCTGTCTTCTCCATAACTACACTTCAGGTCATTGAAGTTGTAATCAAATGTCTCCTCCACCTTCTCTTCTCCTGTCCTGGTGCACGAGCTTGTTCCACCCCTGGTGTAACATCGCATTTCTCCTTGTTTAACTTTGAAGACTTCACACCGCTGAGCACTGCCCTGTCACCCTGGCGTTTCACCCATCTCCACCCTCCCCTCCAGCCCACATCTCACCGGCTTGGCTCATCAGCCTGTTCTGAGATTGTGCCAAAAGCCTTGTTAACCTCACAGGTAGCGGCGATTTGCTGCTGTCCCATGGTCTATAGAGCCTTTTCACCACAGGAGGCAGTGAATTTGGCCAGGTACTATTTGTCTTCATAAATCTGTGCTGGATGTGCCTGACGACAGCTTTGTACTGCTTCTGGCTAGAAATGGTTTCCAGGAGACTGACAGAGAAGGGACAAATGTTGCTGTATAATTCAGCAGGCCCCATAAATTTTGCACCTTCTTCGCGGCCTGTCATCTCGCAGGCACGTTGTTGACTCTAAGAGCAGGTGAACATTCTTTACTTGCTGTGCTGACCAGTGGACTTCTGTTCCAGGCATCTTCATTTTCTTATTCTGTTTTGAGACTACCTCATCTAGTTTTTGCTGAGCTTGCAGACAATACTAAGCTCCTAGGGGGTACTTGGATGCTGCACCAATGGCAAGGAATCCCAGAAGGACTTCCCTAAACACAAAGTGACAGAAAATGTGGTAAACGAGCTCCAGCAGAAACCAATGCAGGGGGGTACATCTCCAGAAAAATGTTTGAAACCATATCTTTCTATTTGTAATTTACAAAATTGTTTTCAATATATTCTCTTGAATTGGTTGTATTACCACAGAGAAAGAAATATTTCAGCTGGTTACCTGCCACTGTTTTCGGTTCTTTGGCACCACACTGGAATGTACAACTTTCCCATGGTGGGAGGAGTGAATATCTCGTTTACTTTCAGGCTGGCAGCCCAGTCACCTTCTGCTCCAGTGCTGTGTGTTGCTCGTGTGAAGAATTCCTCTAATCTACATGATTGTCCTCTTTTCCACAATGTGCACAAACTCTGGTGCTGGCAACCTCTTCAAAAGCAACTTAACCCAGTGAAGTATTTGGGGGTTTTGGTGGGTCGTATTTTTTCAAATTGCACACATTTGCAGTGGTTTGCATTGCTGCTGTTCCATGTGGTTCTGTGGACTACAAACTAGAGCTTCCCGTGCCTTTGATCAGTCGTGTCTGTTTTCCCGGAGCGTGTCTGGGTGATGTGTCAATACGCATGGTGTCCAGGCAATGGCTGTCGTTCGTTATACTTGGTCTGGAATGGGTGCACATATAGATCTCTTGGCAAAAGTACTCTCTGGGGGTCAAGGAACTCTTCAGGGCACCCTCAGAAGTTATGCAAGAAATGGTCACAGTTATTTTTCTGTCTGTCAGTGATGTTCTTACAAATGGTTGTAATTTGCAAAGTAAAATTCACCATTGACTTCATATGTCTGATTCTTGTGGAAGTTGAAACATTTGCTTATGTTTCTTCAGCAGAACTTTATTAAATAAGATTTTCAGCCTAATTAAACCAATTCAGGATTTTGGCTTCCTGTCACCCAAAGATAAGTCTGAAGTGTAAAATGAGGTAATAGCCATAGAAATGCAGAATATATTCACAGAGGTTTTTATAACTTCTGTATTGTTTTAATTTCAATTCTATTTTCTTTTATGATATACTTTAAAAGGGGGAAAAAAGCAAGCAGCAGTTACTAGGAATTGTGAACTTTATACATTTAATAAAATACAAAATTGCAAGTTGTAAATGTATTATATATAGTAAAGAGTACAGTTAGGCCATGGTCATTCAAATGTCATATAATCAAAATGTGCCTAGAGAGCAACAAACTCTGAATATTATACTACCTTATTACAGATATAACCTAATCTCCAGTCAATAGGTCTCATAGAAAACTTAGACTTTTCAGAAAGACCTTACCTTTTCCTGAACGTAAGGATGCTTTATTTTGAAAGTAAAGAGGGATATGCATTCTAGCAAAGGCAGGAATGGTGATGCAGTGTGGAATTTACTCTGTGTCTTCCTGGAAAAAATCTTTCCGTATGAGCCTGCAAGAAGCTAATGCTTTGGTTAAGCAATGACAGCTTTAATTTTTAAAAAATATATATATACAGAACTAGTAGTTGGACGAGACTGGCTGCCTCTTTTATAGACTGTTTTTTCCAAATATTTTCTTCGCAGCAGAGCTTATTTACAGTCCTCTTCCTTCTCCCTGCTTCATCTCTTAGCTCCCATCCCTACCTCTGTTTATGTTTCACTGACTTATCGCCAGTGCAGAGATTTGTAGACCTATAAAAAGACCTGAACTGAAAAGAAAAACATTATTACTTTTTTACGTTGGGTTATCTCAGTGATCCAGTTCCGGTGTGAACTCACAAACACTTATACCAGAAAAGGAGCGATGAACACTGTCATACAGCTGGAATGGCTGGAAGTGGAGGGATATTCTTTAATCTGTTGTAAACAAACACAGTCTTCGTATAGGTTTCTCATCTCAGTCATGTTCCAGTTCTTGTTATTTGTGACAAACTTTGATTGTTCTCTAGGTGCTCGAAACAAACAAGACTGTTCCGACGTGTATACTTACCAGTACTCTGTACGTTTCTATAAATCTTTCTGATATCTGTGCTGTGTACAGCACAGCGTGGTAACATCATGGCTCGGTGCGTAGTGAGTCTTGCTGGTACAAACTATTGAAAAGAGCTGGAGAAGATGTAATGAGTTCACTGGTGATGTCAAGGAATTTTTTATTTCTAGCTTTGAAAACCAATATCACCACCCCAAAAGGGTCTTAGGAGTTAAAGGCAATCATGTGTTTAAAGACTGAAAACAAAAAATATTTTGAGAGCTTGCTGTCTTCTCGGCATCAGCATGGGCTGGAGAGACAAGCAATGAAGCACTGCTAAGGAGTTTGATATAAATGCCTCTAATATAATACTAATGAAACACCACTTTACTCTTGATAGTAATGGAGGAAAAAAAAGGGGGATTAGAGGCGTAGTCTGATGCCCAGAGCTGGGTTACACTTAACTGGGAGCTGAATGAGGCTTTTCCTGGTAAATAGTTATGATGAGTCCTTTTCGTGGAAGAAAGCACCAGACCTTTGGGGAAAGGTTCTTCTTCTGTGCAAAAAAGATGCCACTGAGATGTTTACTGCCCTTCCTGGGTTTTCAGATGAAGGAGTCCTGGTGTGAATGGGAGAGTGATCACAGGCAGAAGGAACAGTCCCTGATGTTCCACCCGAGACAGCCAGTCTGGGACAACCCAGGAAAGGTCCGCAGCTAATGAGCATTACCCCAGCCTGCAGCAACCTGTGCCAGGAAGATATCTGAGGCCAAAGATGTGCTTATGCATTAAACAACCTCCAACAGATTTTTCCTCCACAAGGCAGAAGTCAGTTTTTGAGGCTAATGCTGCTTATAGCACTAGCAACCTTTGATGTTCCACAGCTCAACAGAGTTTGAAGCAGCGACTCCTTTGCTGTGGGTTGAAGCTGTTGTCCACCCTGCTCTGGGCTGAGCTCTGTTCACCATTTGCTCCAGGTGAGCTCAGAGCCACCTCCCATACAATCTCTACCAGAGATTTTAGTAGAGGGACGAAACTGTGAGCTCCAGGCTGGATGGGGTGTGAGCCGTGACTCGATGTGCCGGGATAAGCACCAGAAATGTTGACTGGGGGGAAGCAACAAGTTTGTTCACCTGAGGGCATTTCTCTGGGAGATCAGCAGGAGTTCTGGGACTGCTTTTACTGGAGCTTTTTCTGAGTGCTGGCTTGAACATGTACAAACCTGCATTCTGCCCAAACTGCATTTTCCCCAAAGAAAGTGTTTTTGGACTGAAGCCCAAGTGATTCCCCATTCAGGCACCAGGCAGGTCGGATTGCCCTGTTCACAGGAAGGGAAGGAGGTTATTCCTGGCACACACAGAGAAGCAGTGAGATTTACTGCAGATTCAGTGTTCAGATGACGGTTTGTCTTTGACCCAGATCAATTCCTTGAATACATTTCCTGATGTTCTCCGTTTAAAGCACTTCTTTGGTTTGTGATATTTACTTGCCTTACCTGTGCCTGTGTATTTCTAACCCTGTTAGGGTACCAGAGGAGGAGATAAGGCAAATCAGAGATCGCAGAAGCATGAGCTGTGAAGAAAGAACAGAAGATGTGTGGCTGCTGTGGCTAGAAAAGAGAAGGCAGCAAGTGGGATGATGGCAATGCCCACTGTGCTGTGGAATGGAGAGGCAGCTCTCTCTTCCCAGTCCGTGGGCTCAGATGCAGCAAGGAGATGTGACCAAGCAGGTAGCAACATCTTACCCGAACACAGGAGCAGGCTACTGAGGGAAGTCATGAACACCTTCCTCCTGGTGAAAGGGCAGGGGAGAAAAGTGTCCATCAGGGATAGGTGTGGTCAAGCTGACCCAGCCCTGGGGCATGTGGGTCCCTCCAGCCCTTGCCGGTCCCCCACAGCCCCCCGAGGCCATGAGCCACCCGTCTATTAGTTCTGCACAGAGCACTGAAATCAGGCTCGCAACTCGTATAGGAGCTGAGGGAGTCTGATCCCTCGCCAGGATAAGACCTGTATTCGTAACTGCTCGTAAAACCTCCAGACGTGAGACAAGGGAAGACAATAGAGGGAATATTAACTTTATTTATTTCTTTATTTCTGTCTTCCTTAAGTAACAAATATACCTGAAACAGACCATTGCCATTTGTAAAATTCTTCAGGGATGTCCCCTAAGGCAAATATAAATATACAACCGAAATATCCCTCCATACAGATGCTAAAGATTCACTTATTACCTCTAGTTATTTCCCACACAGTTAATTCAGGATCAATTTTTTTTCTCTCCCATGTGAATTAATTCTCTGACTTGCAGAGATGCCTGTGCAAATGATCCTGATCAAATCACAATCTGTTCGCTTCGCTAGGACACATCTCCTGAGCCTGTGAGATTCGTGCCTCAAACTTCACATCTCAGATTTTATTTTTATCCTTTTTTTTAAAAAAAGGAAGCATCGCTCATCTATTTCATTTATTCATGAAATGGCATCTTCTCCTGTCCTGCAGTGCCACAGTTAGTTTCCATCACATCAGTTAACATTCACTTCTTTAAAACACTGAATGCTTCTGAGCTGGTCATAAAATGATCCCTCATTATCTTCTGTTAATGGATTTGAGGGTTTGGACAAGATGCAGCACCTTTTATTAGCCCAGCTAATAAAGGGTGGAAGGAACAAGTAGTCCTGCAAGAGCAGCAAACCTCTTCCAGCCATCACCCCTTGCTGGTGGTGACCGATGCTCCCCGGGGTCGGGGTCCTGTGGTCAGCCCCATGCACAGCGCAGCTTCCCACAGCCCCAGCCCTCTCCCAGGTGGGCTGTGCGTCCCCGGAGCGACAGCGGCTGGACAGACAGACAGTCTCAGGAGCCGAACGTGGGGTAACCAAAGTTCTCCTGTGATAACAGAGAATGCTAATACAGTGCTTCTCTCAGCTTTCTGTGCTGTAGGGAAAGCAGAATATATATAGCTGTAGAAGACAGTATGTTTTACAGGGAAAATTCAGTTCCTCACAAAATAAAAATGCAAACCACTATGTGTCGTGTTACCACAGCAGTAACTCTATTTTCCTGAGAAAGGTGGTTCCAGTATAAATGCGTCTGATGGAAGGCTTTTATGAATGAGCAATAATTCATCAGGACATGCCAATAGAGTGTTTCTGACATATTCATGCATCCTAACTAAACTGGAGGCCCTGAAAATTCAGCTTTGGCTGGAGCTACACAAATTCCCCCTGCTATCCTTTGTAATCCACACCAATAGATGAAGTAATGTATTTTGGATGTATTGCCCACATCAAGACTTTTTCATGTCCTTCTTACAGAAGCAATGCCCATGAAGTACAATGAATTTCAGATATGTTACATCAGAGGTCTTCTGTATAACGCCCAGGTTTCCAAAGTGTTGAGAGAACACTGAAGACAATTGTTTCAGACTCGCATCAGAAAATCCATCACTGCCTCAGCCAGGCTTCCTCTGTGAGCACTGGGCAGTTCATTTTCCATCAGTGGACGTCCTGGTATCTAAACAATACTGTATTTTATGTCATCCTTGTCTAGGAAACATTTCCAGTGGTAGCCTATTAGCAGGACAGGAGGAGAAGCGTGAAGGCGTTATAGCCAGCCTGAGGCAGTGGAAGGATACAAACTGGACCATGGTGAGTCCCCAGCACAGATAACCAGAGGGACCAGGGTGCCCATCTTCCCCCAAAGTGTCATCAGTCACAGGAGCATGTGAACTCCCATGGAATGTACCTTCCAGGAACAGTACACCTCAGACCAAACAACAGGCTAGTGCTACATCAGAAGAGATGGGGGATCCTTAAAATCCAAATGAAGTTTTAAGATCATTACCAAAAAGACTGACAGACATTAATTAAATAAATACAAGTTTAATAAATTATTTTGTCGTGTAATAAAGGACATTATGCCAGTTACTGCAACCGTACACTGAAATCTGAGGTATTTCTTCCGTAGGTGTCTTCAGTTTTAATAAGGTCTTGGAAATTGAGTTAAGCTACACAGCTGAGTAGTTTCATTATTTCACTAAAGTTATTCAAATGATATTTTACTCTATGAATTATTATAGGGACAAATAATCAATCTAGGTCCATATTTTCAGTCTGATGTTTAGAAACAGATGAGTAGTCAATATTTCAGTTAACGTACAGAAGTAGTGAAGAGAGGTCACAGACAGAAGTACCAAATCTTTGAAATCAAGGAACACCTGAGAGAAAGACTGTTAAAAAGCTTCTTTGTTACTTCTACCTTATTCTTATTTTTCCTAAACAGGTGGAAATTACCCAAAATCAATAATAAGTGTTACAAGGTCAGGAGGAAGACCAGCTCAAACTTGGATCTTAATTTCAGGGCCAATTTGCCTTGAATCCCTGTAATCCCTTATTTGAGTTTTAGCAGATCTGACAGCTAATTAATTATAAAGGGAGATTGGAGAGTGGACAGGAGCAGTGGCACAAGAGGATTCATCTTTTCTGTCAACTTACTAATGTGTATCCGTTCTCTTGGCGTGGAAGAGAATACTTCTAGTAAATCTTTGTCCATCTTCCATCTCCAGAAAGGAAATCAGACATGACACTAGCAATTGCCTCTGTATTCTCTGGGAAATGCACTCGTAAAACCAAGACACGGAAGTATATTAGCACTTCAGCATCACATATTTCATTTCAGCTCCGTGGTTCATGTTCTAGGAAAAAGTATAAATAATTTTCCAGGAAAATGTGTAACCGGACAGCATGTAAATGGGCAGGATATATGCATGCCATGAGGACCGGGGAGGAAACAGAGGCGTACCACTACCAAAAGCTGCTGAGGTCAGTAAGCCACAGAATTAGCTGCAGTATGAATCTATGTGGTTTACATAAATTATAAACAAGTTTTGTGCATTGGGACGGGGCGCTCAGCAGCAACATGGCAATCGATAGAGCTACCAAAGCAGAGCATTGACATGGTGGCTGATCATACAGCAAACTACAGGTCTCTGGGAGAAACCTGTAGGTGTTTTCAGGCTTCAGAAACCTGAATGTATGTAATATTTCACAACGACTGTCATGCTCGCTGCACTCTTTAGCTTCTCTTCTGTTTAGTTTCAGTCTTGGTGGTGGCCTGATTTACTGACCTCTTCCTGAGCGAGAAGGGAGCACAGCACTCGGAGGAACAGCACCGTGGCTTTCTACAAAAGGTGGGTCTGGTTATTACCTGACTTCAGTGCTTTCTGGTAAAGTTGTGAAAAGTCTCTCAAACTTGTCTTAAACTTTATTGAGGACAAATGAGAATAGTGAGATTTCTTCTCCTCATCTACCAAAAGGATACATGGAATGCTGAATTGTAAAAAATGCTGCAAAAACTCCACCAAGCAAGGATTAAAAATAAAGGAACCTGGGACTTCCAAAGGTGTGTGTCCCTACTGTTAGCATTTAGCAGTGGCAACGAGAACCATTTTCTGGACTGATTGCCCAGACTCTTCGCCTGTTCACTTTGTTTGTGTGTATTCTTCAGCAGGAGGGTGGAAGGAAAAGCACCCTCAGCGATGTCAGTCCAGCACAAAGAGTTCTCTTGCCTAGGACAGTGCATCACCTTCCCTGAGGCTTTTCTGTGACTGCGCTAGTGCCCACAAAACAACCCTGTGTCACTTCACACTCCTTGTGTTGGTCTTTTTCCTTTCATCATATCCCATATAAATTTTCTTTCCGATCTTTTAATATATTAACTAAAGAGCCTTGGAAGCCTGTAACCGCCTTCATTCATAATTCAGATGTTCTAACTGCTGCAGGAAGCCCAGCGGCTCCGCTCGCTCTCTCCAGCCGGACTAACCATTGCCCATTACCACCCCTGCTGAAACCCAGCAGCAGCAGCACCTCTGCAGCGCAGGCGTGCGGTCGCACTCTCAATACCCGCAGCCTCCGGAGGTCAGGACATGCTGGTTTGCCAGATTACTTACCCTATTAGCACAGAGGAGGTTACTTCCACTCCTCACGGCTGTCTCTGCATCCTCACTCGCAGACGTCGGTGAGAGATGGCACAAGAGTGGGATGAGCTGCGGAAGCAATGAGGAAAGGAAGCAGCAGCATCAAAGTCAGCATCACGGGAAAATCCTTCTGCGAGATGAAGGCGCAGCAAATTGCTGATTCAGCAGACATGGACCACGGGCATAGACCAGTCTAGGCAGCATTAACTATACAATTTAAAAAATACTGCGTAGGTGTGAGGCATTTTTCTTTCCTTCTCTTTTGCATTAATACCAGCAGTGCAAAAGTTCATTGCCTAGGTCTGACATGAGCATTTTAAAAAAAATGACAGGAGAAGGTTCCGAGAACTATGAGAAAACAAAAAAAAAAAAGAAAGAAAAACAGACCTGACATGAAAGACTATGTAGGAAGTCAACCTTTTACTTACCGAAGAAAAAGTAAAGGGCTATCTGGATCCCCGTTTCCATCTTCTAACAACAAATGGAACCTAACTTAGAATCATAGAATCATAGAATCATAGAATCATAGAAAGTTTTGGGTTGGAACTTAAAGGGAGCCTATAGGAAAGATGGGGACAATCTTTTTAGTAGAGACAACAGTGACAAGACGAGGGGTAATGGTTTTAAACTAAAACAGGGTAGGTTTAGGCTGGATATAAGGAAGAAATTCTTTACAATGAGGGTTGTGAAACACTGGAACGGGTTGCCCAGATAGGTAGTGGAGGCCCCATGCCTGGAAACATCCAAGACCAGGTTGGACAGGGCTTTGAGCAACCTGATCTAGTTAGTGGTGTCCCTGCTCACTGCAGGGGGGTTGGACTAGATGACCTCTAGGGGTCCCTTCCGACCCAAAACTTTCTATGATTCTATGATTTTCCCTAGCAAAAAAAATGAAGTTGTGATGCACTCAGTTGCAGATATAGGTTTACTGTTACCTATGTATATGTACCCATGTAGTTCTATGCAAACTAGTATTATTTTACACTGTAGTTTGCACTTAAATGTTCTTAAACTGCATTACTCAAATCGAAAACTGATTAACATCTGGGTGCAAAACAACCTGTTACGTACAAGCCAATTTGTCAACGTTAATGACTATATAAAAATAAATAAAGAGCAAAAGAACACCTTTCAGTATTCATGTTTACAGTTTGGAAATCAGCTAAGATTGCACTTAAGTCCTGAGTTTCAGACACTGTTAGACTAAACTGAAGATACACTGGAAAGATACTGATACTTGTTACAAATTCAGAAGTTCCTTTCTAAAAGATGTAAATGTACATGTAGTAATTTGTTATGGAAAATGAGCCAAATTTCCTTCCCTGAAAGCTATGTGGATTTAGAGAAGATTTGTCAATGGGTAAAAAAGGGAGTTGTGCAGATGTGTACTTGGCTCTGGATGTTGCTCTTCTGTTGATGTCAAAGAAGGTCATGATAGTTAGGGTGGAATAGTGCCTTAGGTGATTCATGCCACATCCAGGAGGACTTTGAAGATGACTTGTTTCTTGCATATTCGGTGAAGTAACATTAAAGTGAGTTATACCTGTTTACGTGATCTCTTAAAGGAAAGTGGTGGAAGTATGCTGTAGCTAGCTTTTGCATACTCAGATTTAACATTGATCTCAACATAAGTTCTAATGTACCTCCTGCAGATGTTTTCCATTCTTCTGTTGTCACTGGTATCCTCCCTTAGGTACAAGAGAAATAGACCTGTGGAAGAACATGGATGGTCTAGGGAAGGAAGGGTTCTTGCTACACCCCTGCTCCAGGGACTTTTATTAAACCTGTCCAGAATCTGGCATTTTGGGTAAAAAGCTATAATCCTGTAAGTCCAACTCTTTCAAGGAACAGGCCTGCAAAAAAAAGTATAATTTTAAAACAATGTATTTTCAGTTTCTTCATTCCTGTATTGTTTTTACCGGTTTACTTTAGACTAGATCTCAGCCATAACAGAAACTTACCTATACTCAACAGTTGCTTTATTGGGAAGATTATGATCTGTTGTGTGTCCTGAAGAAATTTTTCCTAAGTTAACAGGGATTAGAAAGAAAGGAAGGAAAATACTTATGAGATGTAGTAAAAGGTCCGATATTTTTTGACTGAATTTAATGGCACATTATTTTGCAGGAGGCTTGGTTTAGTCCCCTCCTTATTTTTAGTGTCTCAAATATTGCAGATTCTAATTAATGCTACAAACTTTTGTTGCCATATATCCATCCCAAAGGGTTGTCTCTCTCTCTTTCTTTTTCACTCCTCTTCATCCAAATCAACACTTACTCAGCAATAGATTGGGCACCTCTGCCGAGTTGATTGTGTCCTCCTTAACTGCATAATTAAGACAGGGATTCTTAGAGTGGAAATTTTCTTTGATCACAGAAAAAGATGTCCTGGGGAAGGAAGTCTTCTTTCTAATTTGGTCATCAGGTTCTGTCACTGTTTTCTTTTAATGTGTCCTTTGATTACATTATTGTTTTTAAAGTACAGTAGACTAAATATATGTCTTTGAATTTAAAAGGGTGATTTTATAAGCCAACATTTAAGCACTAACCTAGAAAGCAGTTCATAGAAATTATCAGTGAAGGGGTTTTTTCCATAGCTGAGAAGCTGATTATAAATATCCATGCTTGAATTTTTACAGGGGCTATTCTAATAGTTGTCACTGGAGTATTGTGTTAACAATTCAACAGTAAAGTATTTCAATACCATTTGCGATTTCCTCTCTTCCCCAACCCTTGACCTGAGTTTATTGGTCTTTACATCACAGACAGTTGTTTGAATCTAAACATCTACTTAATATGTACAACTTACACAAGCAATAAATCCCGCTCCTGGAAAGAAATTGGCTTGCTCTAGCAGTGACTACATGAAATCCCAAGCTCTCAGTGCTCAGAATTAAGGATGAATATGATTCTTCATCTTCTCCATACAAGGAGTTGTTTTCCAAATTTCTCAGTTGTTGTTTAGTGTTATTTGCTCTATATTTGCAAGCAAATTTAATGTAATTAGCAGATATTTCATGTCAGGAAATAAGAAACAATTTTCCTCCAGGCAGATGGGCAGAGATCATTAGGGAAGTGACTGCTTTCACTTCTGGATAACAAATACTCTGCACTTCAGCAATTCAGTGCAGTATTGGCAACTTTCTTATCCCCTGCTCTTTTCCTGATACCTCGAGGCATGTGGTCTTTCATATAGCAGTCTTAAATGTGTCATCTTTCAGAGGCATTTCATGCCTTGACTGTACAGAAGATAACAGGGCAGACGTTCTGGAGAATGTTTTTGAGTTCAATCTCTACTGCATTGTTTCCCACAGCTGCAGAAGACTGGAGCTGGTGGCTGATGTGGTCCTGTAAAGCCCTGAGTTTAATGTCTTGAGACATTAAGGAATACGAGCACAGAAAATAAGAATTCCTGGGTACAGCTTCTTGCTATGCAACATGCAAGATTACAAATAGGTCTTTTTAATGGACCTGTGAATCTCACTGAAAGTGATCTCTAATGACATTTAAAACTGCAAGGTTTTGATTCTGCATACCTTTAACACAATGTTGCTATATTTTCATGTTGAGATTTCAAAATATTTTTCAAAGCAAACCAACTTAATTCTGTAGGTGTTGGTTTTCCTGCTAACATTTTAGCTAGTGCAGCACAATAACTATGAACATTTTTAGCCTCCAGAAGTCTAAGTGTTCTAAACATAGATGGCAAGATATGAGGTATGTCTGTGATTGTTCTGCACTTTTTTATATACAACAAAATCAGTAAGAGCTCAGGTAAAAAGAAAGCTTTGGGTCATCGAATAGTAATATTTGGAGAGCAGAAGATGTTAGAAAGCATATGTTAGAATTCTGTGCCTGTACTTCCCAGCATGACATCCCAGGAAAGACACTCTGCAGTAACCCTTACAGGGATTATCTGATAAGTGTTTAGGAGTATATAAACACATTGACAATATATAATTATGAACGCAAATATTTAACACTTAGAG
>Ga0181612_182925_pt1 | contig 13995 bp, 11 predicted proteins | sample HoacroProtozoa21_FD_119630 | JGI IMG/M metagenome (GOLD analysis project Ga0181612, IMG submission 119630) | Hoatzin crop microbial communities from Cojedes, Venezuel. Combined Assembly of Gp0051906, Gp0051904, Gp0051908
GTGTGTTTGTGCAGCACCTGCTGCCGCAGGGGGCACGAGTCCTCCCCATCACCATCTGTTGCCCGAGACGCCATCAGGCAGCCACGTTACAGCACAGGATCAGAGGGTTAACGGCACCCAGGCCGTGAGGGGCTTCACTTTGGCAGCAGCTCTGGGTGCCTTCGGACTGACAGTGGTAATGAGCAACATTTGCCATCCGGATTCAGGAAAGATCCACTAAAGGAAGTGGGGGAGGAAGGTCCATGCTCACGCATCACCCTGGGGCTGCCATGGAGCTGCCTGGTGCATGGTGTGGGGACCTGCACAGTGCCCCACGGGCCGGAGCAGCCCCGGCTGGGCTGAGCAAGGCAGGCAGCGGGGACGAGACCAGTAAACAACCGGAGGAGAAGACTCCTCATGCCAGGGTCCGGGTGAGCCCAGCCCCGCCTCAGCAAGCTGCTGGGCAGCGGGGTCCTCGAGGGCTGGCCCTGCAGCTCAGGGGATGTCTTTTTCACTTGGTTGCCACCACCCCTGTGCTGTCTTGCAGTGCCAGACCTTGGAGGAAACCATCATCAGTGACCGGGCAGAAAAGGAGGCTCAAAGAAGGCAACGAGAGCACGATGCCCTGGAACTGAAGAGCATCCTGAAGGTAAAGAGGGGCAAAGCTGAGGCAGTGCTCCGCCATCAGCAGCTGGGAGTTCATCATTTGCTTTGTGCAGGCAGAAAACGGCCTGAGAGAGATGGCTGGTGTGGGGTGCCACGAGCACAGGACAACGCCCGTCCCTTCTACTGGGACAGACGGGCTTGAGAAGGGAGTGAAAGGGGAGAAGCCGGGCTGCTGGAATGATCTGGGGCCGTGCTCCTCACACCAGCCCCACTCCATGGGCGACACAGCGAGGGTCACAGGGCAGTGCCCCTGCTCGTCCCCTTGACGTGGACAGCTTCAGTGTAACCAGCGCAGGCCCAGCTGCTGCTGCGTGGGCCGGGGGTTCCCTTCTGGAGCCAGGGCGCGCAGGAGAGATGCTCTGGCCATCGAGCTGTACCAAGTACCCCAGCAAGTGACTTCCCCTAAGACCTCTCTCTCTCACTTCCAGCTGCAGGCCTGGTGGAGAGGTACAATGGTCCGCAGAAACCTTGGCCCCTACCAGGCCCTCAGGAAGATTCAGGCGAAACAGCTATCAAAGCAGAAGGGGAAGAAGGACAAATCTGGAGCAAAGAAAAAGACACGCTAAGGAAAGAAACCTGGCCACAGACGTGCTCCAGGGCTGCTGCTGGGCAGGGCACTGCGGTCTGTCTGTCTGGCAGGACAAAATAAACCACATAACAGAGCTCGGGTTATTCTGGAGAACACTGTTCACGACAGACACAGTTAAGGTGACGCTGCAGTAACTTGTAAGATCTTGAAGGTACCCTTGTGCAGAGACTCTGCTTCTCCAGTAGAAAGGGCAACGGCACCAGAGCAGTGAGAAACCCCCCCAAAGTGCTTTATGGAAACATGAGAGCTAGCAGGAGGTGACCCTGCTAACAGCCCAGTGACCCACCTGCATGGGATGCACCTCTGCAGACCCCAAAGCTCCGGCTGCGTCGGCCACGTCACCCACACTGGGGCTCCTCGCTGTCAGCGCCAGCATTGGGTGGGCAGGGGGGAAACTGCCGAGAGCTCGCAGTGTGAGCACAAGAGCAGCCGAAGCCCGCAGGTTTCCATTCCCACCACCCTGTGAAGTGTCAGCACGCAGACAGAACCGCTCCACACACTTTCCGACCCAGGGCAGCAACAACAGAAAAAGCCAGCCGGCTGCGCTGCCTGCGGGAGCTGGTTGGTCACAGTTGTACCCACCGCCCCGGCCGCCGTCTCTGCGCAGCGGGGTGAGGCAGCAGGCAGGGAACAGAGCTGCTGGGGAGCTTTTTTAACCAAGAGAGGGGCCCTGTCTCCCGACACGACTGCTGATGGCACGTGGCACAAAGCAAACTCGGCCCTGCGACGGGCCGGGCTGGTTTCTGACACTCTCACGCCGGAGAGCGAGCTCAAACCAGACCAAGTCTGCTGCGCTCTCCACCAGCAGCCCGTGCTGGCCCCATCCGAACATCCTCGTGTCCCAGCTGAATGGTGCCAAAAGCTCTGAAGTTCAAGTGAGACGACCGAAATCACAAGCAGAGAGCTTTTGGCTCAGAACTCTCTCTGAAGGGGAGGAGAGGGGCCAGTGCCCGACCATCGGGCAGAGCCGACTATCAGGGGAGCACTGAAACTCCAGACGCGCTCGACAAACTTGTGTAAGCGGTGCTGCTCTTACCGCTGGAGCACAGCCACCTGCTTGAAACCGGGACGCGTTCCCCTTCCAGCAGCGCTCAAAGCCATGAACACATCCGCCTGCTTTCCACGGTCCCGCAGGGTGGGAAGGACAGGGATCACCCTGGTGCGACACCGGTGGGAGCCGAGCCAGGGCTGTGCTTACCCCCACGCCTGCACCGCGGCCCCTTGCTGCAGGAGGCCCCTCGGAGTGGAGTTACGCTCCTGAGATTAATTCCTTTTGCACGCGCCGCTGGTTCGGTGCGTTTCACGTAGGACTCGTGTTTTCTGTGAGCAGTGGGTGTTAGCAGGCGACCTGTTTGGGCGGAAGGAACCAAGTTTGATCACAAACTCTTCAGAAGTTTTGAGCTAAAGGAAAAGCAGGATAGAACGGAGGGGCAGATCTCCACCGTTTGTATCAAACCCCAGGCACACGTTAGTCCTGCAAGCAACTGAAATCTGCAGCACGGCATCAGCTGGGCTTTGCTTGCTTTTCACCAGAAAACAAAATACAACATAATTCTGAAAAATCCTGCGCATCCAGGGACTCTGCCAAGGCGGGGCTCCCCCCCAAGCCCCAGTTCCTGATGCCAGCATAACACCCCCTGTCTTTATGCTACACTGAAGGCTTCTAACACTGCAGAGCCCCGCAGCCGACGCCCCCCGGGCCGAGCAGAAGCCCCACCCGGCCCCCGCCTTGCCGGGTCGGACACCGCAGCCGACTTCTGCTCCTCGGCTCTGCAGCTGCCAAGCAGAGGCTGAGCGCATCCAGGGACGGGAGTAGAGCCGTGGCCCAGCAGCCAGCCGTCCGGAGGAACTTTGCCAGGGTCGGCACCGCTCGTTTTTTCCAGCTGTGGAGAGATGGGATCACAGTGCGCATCCGTGATATCACAGAGCATTTGGGGATCTCTGGCAATTCCTAGGGTTTGCTTTTTTTTTTAAGAAAATAAAAAAAACTATCTCTGAGGAGGGAAGGAGAGAGGCGTAAACGCTTTGGCTGATCAGCAGAAGCCTCTCACGCTGCGGGGGCGGGCAGCAGGGGTGCCAGCGCTACAGATCAAACCCAGGACAGGATAAAACCCAGCAGGGACTGGCAATGAGCGCCTGGACCAGCAGCAGCAAACTGCCCCAGCCTGGAACTCGTGTTTTACTTTGAGAAGGGGAGAAAAAAGGAGGGGGGGGAGGGGTTAGGGAGGGAGGAGCAAAGGATTCTGTACAAAACCGCTGCTTCTCAGTGTCTGGGGAAGGTTAAAAATATCCCAAAGAAAACGTTTCTGATGTGGCTGCAGAATGCGTGTGAAAATGCTGCAGTTTTTCTGTGCTGATTAACTATGCAAATTAGAGAAACAAACCGGGTCCACTGACTGCCACCTGCGGGGATGGGGAGGGGAATCGACACCCAGCGCCGGGGGGGCGACATTCATCGATGCAACAGCAAAACAGCAGGAAGAATACTGGAATTCATGTAAGTTTTAAAACTTTATTTCAAATTACCCATGGTTTCCTTTTATATTAGCAATGTGCTCCAAGTTCACGCTACTGGCAGAATACAGGCAATTTAAAATAAAGTATACAACATTCAGACACATTTATATGTAACAGACTTAGAAGTTATGGAATGTATTTACAGACCTACAGCACGGGATGAAGCTTTAAAATCCTGTATTAATTACACGTTTACACTGTTTTCAGAAATAACAAAATTAGATTGCTTTGTAAAACATCAAAATATCTACACAAAAGAATTTTTTAGATGTCCAAATTCACCTTAGAAGTCCTCTGTTTCTAAAACATTTTTTTCAAAGAACCATTTATAGTCATCAAAGGGTAAAAATACCATTTGCCACTGTGTCACTACCAAGAACAACACAGGCGTTCTCGGCACTGTAAAAAGTTGTCTCTGATTTATTTTAAGCAGGCCACCGAGGTCGGGGCCTTTACGAAAGCCTCCCCGCGCACAACGGGGAAGACCCAAACCCCGACCACCGCAACGCTGCCCGGGACCCCCGAGTGCCCCCGCCACTCCATCTCGCCTGCGCAACCTTGCTGAGCCCAACACGGCTTGAGGAGGGACAGTGACACCACGGAGTCGGTGTGCGAACACCGGCCAGCACGGAACGCTGGGACGGATTCCCCCCACCATCCTCCAACACAAATGCCCCGGAGAGGAAGGACAGTTGCCTCTTTGCTTTAACACACAAAATCTAAAATTATACACGTTTTCTTTAAAATACTCTTTTCACGGGATACAACAAAAATTGCACATAAATACACCGAAAAATCCCAACCCATTTTGCGAAACAGAACTGAAGCTGGTTTTGGTACAGCACATTAAACCGTATGATCAAACTTCAGGTTTGGACTTACTGTCCTAAACATCTGGTCAAGATTCAGTGTTTGCCAGCACAAAATCACAGGATTCTGAACGCCGACCCAACGCGAGCACACACCCTGCAGCTGCCCGAGTGACCCGCTGCTCAGAGCGCGGGCCCAGCCACGCGGCCGCTGCTCCTCACACGAAGCCGGCTGCTGTGTGAGGAGGAGTGGCCGGGTCAGCCGGACACGGTGGACACAGCCATTTCTCACAGCTCAGGCCCAGCTCCCCACCCTGTTCACTCCTAAAGCCTGGGATCTGTGAAACGTCAAACCTCCACCAGCCTGAACACTGTGAAGTTTCATTTTCCCCAAGCGCTGGAAGCTGGACTGGAGCGACCGCCGCACCCTCCCTGTCCCACGAAGGGGCTGGTTTTCTTGAAAGAGGGACAGGTAAACAGGCCACAAAGGGTGCGCTCTGAAAAAGGTAACGTGCCCCTGTAAGACCACAGATGACCTCATGCTGGGAACTGGGTCAGTGCCCCCCTCTCTCAAACTATGTGCAGAGACACACACAGAGGAAACGCCTGTGGTCTGCACCGCAGGCTGTGAGCGGCACAGTCTGCCACTCGCCAAACTACAGCAGAAACTTCGGACGCTTTGGTGTAATCCTTTAAGAATTACCAACGCCCCTTGCAAGCGAAATTACGTGAAAGCCAAGACCTACTTGAGGAGGAAAGTATGTATGGAGCTGTTCTCTTCCTATGTGTATTGCAAGCTATCGGCATTTTCGTTCCCTGCAGCGCTCAGGGCAATGCGCTTACCCAGTATGAACAGGTTTCTCTGTTCAGCTGGGCAGTTTTAGATACCCTTCAGGTGCTCTTCTCCATTTGAAACGCGACCAGCCAATGCCAGTAAGAAGCAACTGGAATAATTACGTGAAATAAGGGATTCAACAGTCACCGCAACGGACCTTGAAGGAAATACATGAAGAAAAACAGAGTGGAAACGAAAATGCAAATCAAAAGGGGAAAAATCCAGCTAAGGCCAGTCCTTGCCAGTGTTCCCACAGCAGGTTTACTTCAGCAAAAATGACTTTCAGCTAGCCTGTTCCCGTTTCTTCTTCTTCCTTTATCCCCACGAAATCCTCTTGGTGTGTTCTGCTTCAAATACATCCCCAGATGCAATCCCTCCGACGCCTGACGTTGGTCTCAGCCCCCGCGCACCGTGTATTAGTAGCATAACGTTCCGGGATGTTTCATATTGGCCAAAACCTAACAAAGGAACCGCATGGGTGAAGACTGCGGTTCTGCAACATCCTTCTTTTTTGGGGGGGGGATTGTAACTGATCTGGTAGCAAGCCTGGACTCCCCACTAGGACCAGAGCAGGTCAGCTTTCCAGGAAAATGCAAAACTTGTCGGCTGCCTCTCCCATTCCTGTATATTGAAATTCCATTTTTATGGTAAGGAAAGAGGAAGGAAGTAATAGTAGTTTTGTAAAACCAGTGCATCTCTACGTGAATTCCAATGATACAAGGCTTTATTTATTAAAGCCTTGTTAAATCCACAAACAGGAGCTACCTTTTGCAACAGATTGCTGCTCTGGTAATATGCAGCCTACCTGTGGAAATTCAGTAATTGCATTCTTAAAATGATGGATTTCTCGGTGGCCGGGCCATACACCAGTGTCGGCATGTCTGCACGGGACACTTCAGCCCCTAAGAAATGTATTCTTTGCTAAAGGGTTTCTAATAATTAGCAGGGCAGGCTGTAGTTCTTCACACTGCAGCGAAAATACATACTCGGCTCTTGACGACATCGAGCCATCATCTGACAAAACGACCGAGCAGCCAAACGCATCCCTACACGGCCAGAAGGGGAGGTGAGACAGGTGGGAGATTTCCCTCCACTGATGCCGGAAAAATTTTCAGATAGAGACATGTTAAAACCCAAACAGAAAGTGAACCCAGCAAGAATGCTGATGTGATTAACACAATTTGAACAGGTCTGGTTTAGTACACTTTACTAAGATGTTTCTTGCGGAGAAAACACGCAGTATTTTTCCCCTTGGGGAAAAATAATTAATCCATTTTTTTTCCTTCAAATTTTAAGTAATGAGGACATGCCAACACAAGTTGCAGCTGCATGAGGTTCAAGCTTATTATCAAACACTGCAGGTTAAGATTGTGTGTTGCAATTTTTTAAATAAATAATAGAAATAGCTGTTGTTCTTTGGAGGCAAATAAATTCCCTTTCTTTAAACCCTGTGGGGAAGGAAAGAAATTCCATTCCCCACTCCCCATGTGCCCACTGCAGGAACATCCTTTTTTCACAGATGAATTCCCCTAGGAATCGCTTTCCAAACTCTATGCCCATGTCTTCAGCCGGCAAGGTCAGTTTCTACAGCTGGCTCAAACAGCCAGCCACTGGAATTCCCTGCCCTCCTCCCAGTGAAGTACTTTTTTTTTTTTTTTTAAATAAGGGGCAAAAAATTTGATAATAAAAATGTTATTGGAAACTGTTGTGATCTCCAAAAAAAATGGAGAAACGAAGTAAAACATTCCTGTCAGGAATCACGGAAACTCATTTCCTTAGAACAGAGCTTTGTGTGTTTGGATGCACTGCACGGGCAGTAAAGTCTTCACGTCCTTCTGCTTAGCCAAGGTAACCCAAAAGGTCCCGGAGGTCGTTACACAGCAGACAAGTGGTGAAGCTGCTGCTGCTTTGGGGGTGCCAGCTCCAGGAGCGCCTGCACAGTCACAGCTACCTGTGTCAAACCTTTCTCTTCTAAAATATGTAGAGGCAAACATAATTGCTCCTGAATGGGGAACAAAACAAAGACAAAAACAAAATGGATGAAAAACACTCAACTGAAAAGAAAAAAAAAAAAATTAAGCAAAAGGTGACTGAAATATGAAATGTTACGGGCAGCCAGCACACACACACAGAGGTATGAAATGAAATTTCTGCTTGCGACTAACGAACTGTGAACCTGACTACTCAATGGAGGTGGCCGTGGGGTAATCCTTGTGTTTGTTTAACAGAAAATTGTACAAATAAGGACTTGAAAAAGGATTGTGGGAGAAGTGGGGAATAGGAAATTGTCCTCTATCTCCGCCCACACCAAAATGGCAGCAGTTTAGGAAACCTGAAGTAGACGAATTTCAGCAGCTTTCCTTCAACATGATGAACCTGTTACAACAGAGTAGGAAAGCAACCATGGCTTCCTCTCTAAAACACAACCGCCTGTGCCTTTTTCAGGGAGTCCTCAGGCAGCAAGCCCGTTCAGCTGTCCAAGGTGAGGAAAGGCCTGCTTTAACGCAGCCAGTGAAATCCTGGAGTGTGCTATGGACACACTGTGCAACCAGCCTGAGAGGAAATGGCACGCTTCAAACTAATTCTCATCTCATGAGACACACTGCCCATCCGAAGTCCTTTTGTCTGCCCTCTCTAGCCCTACAAAAATTCCTTGGAAGGCATGAAAAAGCAGAAAGAACAAGTTGTTTTATGAAAGAAAACAAAAAATATACTTGCTTCTATGTATGACCAAAATAACCTTGATCACAGACGTAGAAAATGCCATTTCTCCATTCAAGGCAATGAGAAATTGACAACACATTTGTAGGCAAACATCCATCCTGTGTCAGGTGCCAGTCACTACCGCTTGTTTACCTTCCAGAAGTACACCCACTTAGCAGGTTACCTCCAAAATCATTCTCAGGAATAAGAGTCATACGCAAAATGCAAAAAGAGGTTTCAAAGTGTTTATTAATAATTGTGCTATTCTCAGTCTAAGGTGGATTTAAAGCCTCATCCTACGTAAGTCCTTGGCACATCTTGGCCTTCCTTACCCCGCAACAATCAGGATACACGTCCAACAGCTCTCTGTATCCGTAGAAAATAAACAAAGTGTGTCCCTCCCATAAAGATACAGAGATTATTTTTCACGTGTTATTGCCAGAGTAACCTGCATTTCTCCACTTTTTGAATCTTGACTGATTTTTGATGTTAAAGGAATCCTTATGACAGCCAACAGAGAGAAAACAAATGAACCCAGACTGAAATTCTCACAGTAAGCCATATGATCCAGCTGAAATACATTTATCTTCCAGCAAATCTAGGTTATTTTGAAAAAAAGTGTGCTTTTTGAGAAAATACTTGTAAACTTCAGCAAATATGCCTTATGTTTTTTCTTACATATATGAACAGATAAGGGGAAAAGCTTTGGAATGACTCCATACCACAGTCAGCCACGACAAACAAAATTTAAAAACTGGAAGGCACTGTTAGTGTAAAACTCCTTGCAGCTTTTATCACAGTGTTCATTAGAAGAAGTTAAGAAACATAGGAACCGAGTTCATTTTAGTTCATACCAGTAAGCAGTGCAAAAATAGCTTATTTAAAAATAAAACAATCTCGCCCATCAAAGGTTCCCTCTTTCCTCAACAATGTTTTGCTTGGACAGAACACTTTGTGTGATTTGGAAAGAGGGCATCAACTCCTCTGCTTGCTCCTTTGTTAAATACTCACTTTACGTTACAAGAACTGGTGAGATCCATGTACACATAACACATTTTTACTGGTAGCAACCACATTTGCAACTAAACTCCTGTGTATCTTAAACTGTGCTTCAGAGCTGTTGCCAGATTAACGTTGGAATGCTAACACCACTTGAACTGGGGTTACGAGCCACTTCCGTGTTTTCAGATGTGGCAGAAATTTATTAAAAAAGCATTTGGAACAGCCATTTTACTTAACACTTACCTGTCCCTGGTCTCTGAGCAGAGTTCCCTGAATCAATCTACACTCTGAGGAGACATGGTCTGTTACACAGCACTTGTCTAAGAGGGAGTGCCCTGAAGTTCTGAGGTGTCCCTGAGACATTAAAGCATTAAAGCACCAGGGTGCTTTTCCTGGGCAGGGAAAAAGCTGTGAAGCTTTACGGAAGACTACCTGAGTTTTGTAAAACAGTGAAGAGTGATCGTGCAGCCAGGACTTACACTTCTGCAATTGTGTGATACAAAGGTTTCTGAAAATGACAGGATGGGAGGAAGAATGGAATAAGCATGAACCAGCACAGGCTGAGGCACCCACGATCAAGCGGCAACTCAAGAAGTTTTTAAGTTTTATCCAGAGCACAGTAAAATGCTACGATATTCTGTGGCATCTGACACTATCTTCAAGATTTTTCCTTCTGTGCCAGAAAACATTTCTCAAAGCTCTGAAGAGCTCAACGTTCTGAGAATTGCCTGCTTGATCTGTCACGAAGCTCAAGTAGCTCAGGACTCACTGGTGGTATTTTAAAAATCCTGACTCAAAGTAATACACCAGAGTCTACAAATACAAGAAATCAAACGCTCTCAGAAGCAGGATAAGGGACAAGGGATAAGAAAAAAAAAAAAATCAGTAACAAAGTCCTGTGGACAAAACTTTCCAGACCATGTCTCCTAAGACTGTGAGATCCAATCAAGAACACTGATCATGGAAAAAAAATACTTTGCATTCTTTAACATTTTTCATCAGATATTCCTGAAGCAATTTACAAAAGTGGGTGCAATTCCCATTATACAGGTGGGGAAACTGAGGCACGAACTGACAATGCAGTTTTCCCAGTACTACATCACTCGTCAGCAGGCTCCAGCATGTACCCTAACCTCGGTCCCTTGCTCTTGCAAGGGAGGAAGTGCTGTCCGTGGGCTAAATCATTATATCTGCTAAATATGACACAGCAAATACAAATGTGAATTATGTCACAGATGGTCGTGTGGGTGCACCAATGTGTTTACACATTGTACTTGTCACCTCTGTCCCATCAGTGGGAAAGAAAGCACTTCATACACACAGTCTTGACAAAAAACAAAATCCTTTCCCAAGCACCGGAGCGATGGCGGGAGGAAGCAGCAAAACTATGCTTCAGCTAGAGAAAAAAGACCCAGCGATAGAACATACAAAGTGTTAGCATCAGAGTACAGTAAAACACCACAAAGCCCCAGAGCTGAATGGAAAGGGAGACAAGACTGGATTCTTCTGAATCTGTCCCCAGGGAAAGAAGAGTCTCAACTGTTCTTTTAACGCTGAGGTTTAGCTGAAGAATGTCAGAAGGGGAACAAAGATTGTCCTGTCCAGAGTGTGTGAGCAGGAAGGGAAAACAGACAGAAAAAAAAGGTCAGTCAGTTAGCCATAGCAACATCCACGAAGCAGTCAGTCATCAACAACCTACGTGTTCGAGAAGCGTATCACAGCTGGTTAATTGTCACAAATTAATTTCATTGCAAAGAACTCACTTAATGCAAATATTTAGTGTTCAGTGAGGTGCCTGTCACCTATACAGCTTAAACATGTAACTATTCTTTGTTGTAAAAAACACAGCAGTTTACACATGTCTTAGTGAAAACCATTTTTCTCCAGGGGAAATAAGAGGCTACAGGTTTCTGAGATGCTGCTGTCACTGCGTACTCAGCAAAGCTAAGACTCTGCATGTAACTTGGTTAATGAAAACAGCAGGACAAGGGATTATTTATGTGTAACTAATGCTTGAATGCAGTATCCTGCAGAAATATCTATTACTAATGAGAGTTTAAGTGTTCTGTAACTATTCCCACTGTGTATCTTTTCCCTCCCTTTCATACAGGTAACTGCTGTAAATCAGTGAAATCTAGATGCATGTATCAACCTGTTCAACTGTCGGTTGCTTTTGATGCAAGGCCTCAGCTAGCGAAGTCCTACAGAAAGAGCTGCTCCACTGTGGTGCCTCTAATTAGCATTTTCTAAGAGTAGCCTTCCTCTTAGAAGGTAAGTATTTCTACATAGATCCATACTTTCGGAAAGCCTTTTTAGTTTTGTAATTAGAATTTAAATGAAAGGAAATACCTGCAGGCATCTTTTCAAGAAAAACAGACTAGGCTGCCACGCCATTCTTGCGTACAGGTATCTTCTGTTCACATCTCAGTAGATACGTAATGTAGACGTGTGAGAGCAACTTTTGAGTTCAGGTGGGGGTATTTCAGCAAGTCTCCCCCGAGACACTCTCCTTGAACTCTTTCACATTAAAGCAAGAAATATGAGAAAAACAGGAGGGTCCTAGCCAGTAGCTGCAGCAGATGTAGCAGAGTGGGTCTACAGGGGACTTTTTCTTGAATGACTTGTTTGTTTGTTTGTTTTTAGATGTGCATAATTTCAGTGATCTGCTCTGCTCTGCAATCCCATAAAAATTACACCTTCGTATCTGAGGGAGCTATAAATAGGGAAGCTGGAATGGAATTGAACAATATTGCCCCAGACAAATTTACATTGTGCAGTTCTGCTGGGAAGAAAAGTCTGAGGTTTCTTAGGGGACCCAAACAGTGCAGGATCTCAAAGTACTAACCATCGCTTACAGCTCCCTACCACGTTCCAACGCAATTCACCACTGTGTCATGTGAAATTGCCAGGCAGCTCAATAAATACACTATCCTAAAATACCAACGGCTCAAATGCCTGCAAGTGAAGCTATCTGAAAACTCCAGAAAATACTGCCTGACTGACCTGAGAATACTGCTTTCAGAAATAGCTGGGAAATGAGTCACTGGGTCTACTTTTCCCTTTCACAATACAAAAGAAAGAAAACAGCACCTACCATAGAAACACTACTGCTTAGCAGTATAAGAAACAAAATCAATTAATGCACTAGAGGAAAAATTAAGAAAAACATGACATATCAAAACTACTTGTACTGAGACAGCTGTTAAGTAAGACAAAGTAGAAAGGACAGGACAGCATAAAACAGGATAATTGGACTCAGATGGACTATTTTATATGTTCCCACCTCCCACTTCTTCCAAGTTTCAGAAGAGATAAAGGAATACCAGAAGACAGACTTCTACCACTGGTACCTAACCAAAAGAATTAGGATCTACGCAAAGATAGCTACCATCAGAGAAAGGCAAATAACACCGTGACTTGTTGGTAAGACAGTAAAGATGTTTGTGTAAGAGAATTATTCTGAAGGAATACAAAAAGCTTTGGGATAACAATAAAACATGCAAAACATCATCCAAATGTTATCCCACTTTTAAGCTGTCAAACACCTCATCTTGAGAAAATGTAATTGTTTTTATAGAAATACCTTCCCACTCTAAAGGCAGACTCAAACTGCACCAGCTATCATGAATCTGAGGCACAGCAGTAAGTGAATCAGACCTCTGATAAACTCTATCTGACTTCATCTCACTCTGGAAGACAAAGCAAGATAAATCTGATCTATACTGCAAGACATAGCTTATACCTGAACCTTCTAAACTTTTAGTTATTTTGTTTCCATGAAATCTTTCCAAGGAGGTTTTATTTTCTGAAGCATCATACAAAACTGCAACTGAAACACTGTCTCAGGATAGTAGAAATACGTACCTGAGGCACTCCAATTCTTCTGCAAGCTTCCAGGAAATTCTCCACATTTCGTCTGCATTTTGCCATTGTAAGTTTAGGCTGCAAAGAAGTAAAGGAGGCAGGCATACAGTGTTCTTAATTGGCAGGATTTTAAAAGATCTTTACTTTTTATTTAAATAAAACTCTTTTTGCCAAAAACATACCACACTTACATGGGCTTATCTAACTCAAAGTAGGCGCTGTTGTAGTTTGCTTTTCTTTAGAAAAGCAAGCCCAAATTTCAAAGCTATTTTATGAAAAGGTTATTTATGAATGCTGGATGTTTTTTAAAAAAGATAATTCTAAGCTGTGCAATATTTATATAGAAGGTGTTATATAAAACTGGCTAACACTTTTAGTGGCTATAGGATGGTAATTTTAAAAATGTATTTTGCACACATGAAACACATGCATGGCTTCCATGCCGTGATTTCAGAGCTATTTCATGATATGAAGCAATCTGGAGTCTGTTCTTGATTACTACAAGAATATACAAATATCGAACTATATTTAAATTAACAAAGAGACAAAAAAATGAAGGCTAGATGAAATCAGAAAATAATGGAAGAAAATTGGAATTGAAGCTTGCTGCTTGTAAGCTTCCTGTAAATTTGTTTGATGCAGCGGTTTGAATCGCACTCACTGGCATTTTTGCAAGCAAGCTTTTTCCTACAGTTTGCTTTCACACCTCTCCACAGACAGACCATGGCACAGGCTGCGTCTTGTTTCTGTTCCTGAAGCTTATTCTTTTTTTGTTAAATAGACACAAGGTTCCTGCTCCTTTGAAGGAGCTACCCACAGCCTACGTAGCAGCAGGCAGTGGTCTCTGTGGGTTCAGTACTTTTCCGCAATGGTAGGGTTTCTGCTCTGTCCGCTCAATGTGCTCTATTTCCCCACCCAGAAATCAGGTTAAAGGCTAGTGCTGACTTCTTTCTCTCGAAGGCTGAGGGTAATACAAACAACAGACTCTGACCTGCCTATGGCTACTCTCACCCTATTCACATATACACACA
>Ga0181612_162562_pt1 | contig 13994 bp, 8 predicted proteins | sample HoacroProtozoa21_FD_119630 | JGI IMG/M metagenome (GOLD analysis project Ga0181612, IMG submission 119630) | Hoatzin crop microbial communities from Cojedes, Venezuel. Combined Assembly of Gp0051906, Gp0051904, Gp0051908
GGACTAGATGACCCACAGAGGTCCCTTCCAAACCCTAACATTCTGTGATTCTGTGATTATTCATACTTGTGTATTTGTATTGCGTGATTTTATGTAGTACTGGTTTTATATCTTCAGGATTTATGCTTTTAGGACCTTGAAAGATTTCATTTTTTCTGTCACTGTTCTTGCACCATTTTGAACATCTTGTTGCAACGATAAACCATTTGTCATTCACTAGTAAGGCACCTGTAGCAAAGGGAGATCCTGATTTTCCATTTTCTGTCCCATTTGTATTGATTATAGGATCAAAAATCTCAAGTCTCAGTACACCGTGCCTCAGGCTGCTTATAGACTTTGAGCTGAGCTAATTACAAATTCCTCAGCAGAGGCTGTTTTATTTTCTTCACATTGAGCTTTTATTGAAGAGGGGCTTATCAGTTCACACATACAAAGTTAAGCCAGTTCCAGAAACACAGATATTTCACAACTCAGAAGATTCCAGCTTGACTATATTTTAAAAAGCTCATTCAGGGAAACAATTCAGCAATTTTATGTTAGAAGAGCTTTGGGATTAAAAGCTGCTTACCATTTGATACTGAATTTCCGTTTTCAGCAGTCACAGAACTGGACAGTGGATTAGATGACTGAGTTCCATGGTTATTTGCATTTTTATCCTGGGTTTCTGATCCAGTATCTGATGTATTTAGATCTTCCCTGCTCCTCAAGTTCAGATTAGTTTCACCACCTGACACAAACAGAGAAAAAGCTTGTCAGCCTCCTATTAGCTAGTGGATTTCATATATAATTAGTAAAAACTAACATACAGAAACAAAACTACCTTATCAAATTAATTTAATTAATCACTAAATTTACAAGTCCAGCGACAAATGTGGAAGGTTTAAGTCTACGATTTTGCAAGGTTTTCCTTTTTTCACTAGTATCCCACTTGTAGCCATTTAAAGTTCTTGGCAGTGAAAGGCATTAACAAAATTTAATTTGTACTCTTTTTTTCACACAAATATCATCTGACTAAACTCAACAAATGATTGTATTGCCTCTGTTTAAGATTCCATTCCATTTCACCTGAGTTCATATACCACTGTCATCACTGCAATGCCTTTCACCATTGCATTAGGTGATACTAGTAACAGCTATAACACGGGCTCATTTTTCTCTTACCTCCTCCCACAAGAAATGAAATGGCTTTTGATATGAAACCATTTGTAGCAAGATTCCTCCCAGCAGAACCTCCCCATGGGCATTATTTACCCTGCCTCAGGGCTTTCCAGCCATCAATTGTCATTTTCTACAAATGTCCAGGTTTTCATGTTATAGCCTTTTAGTTAAATTTCTTCCAGACATCAAGATGAGGCCTGATCCTGTAGGAGTTCCCAAGCTATGTACAACGCACAGGCATTTCTCCAAAGAGAAGGTCAAATCCGTTCTCTTCTTCCCCCTCTGACCAGTGGCACATCTGCACAGAGCAGAACAGCTCACAGCAAAGTGCCTGGAGCTGGCTCTGAGCTTGCCTGGCTTTGTCAGCCCAGTGCGATGCAAGAAACGGGGCTCAGGCATCGGCTGTGCCCGAGCGGTGCTCCTCGCCGGAGTTCAGGGGCCTGAAGCAGGTTCGGAGCTGGGAGACAAGACCGTGAATGGACAGGGATGGTAGGAGGGACTCCCACCGCAAGTCTGGTATCCCTGGCTATCCCACTCCACCCCTGTGGGGCAGGGCTGATGAGGCTGTAGGACGTGCTGTGCTGGCAAGGCAGTGCATTTTGTGATGGATTTCTCTCTCTTTTCTGTGCTTCTCTTTACTTATGGTGAACATATATATACATACACTCTTTCCTTGCCATAATCAGGTTTGTTTCATGGAAGACAAAGCCGAATATGGTTTTCTTTCTGTTTAGCTCTATTTCAATTTTTCCAACTCTTTCCACCCCCTCTGAGAGCTGGCCGTAGCTACAGGGCTGACATATTATGGCTGACCTGGGTGCAGAGGCCCTCATTTAGCACTCTGAAATGGAAATTTTTCTCCTATGACAGCTCTCAAAAAGGTATTCCTTGATTTTGGTTGTATCTATTTAAGCTTTGTCATAACAACAGCAACAACAAATGGAGGTCAAAAGACTAGCTGTTAACACCAACATCACAGCATTCATCCATACTTCTAATGACATCCTCAGCTCTCCCAAAGATATGATATATTCTTAAAAGTCTTGAGCACATGAGCATTTTTCAAGGCGACAGGAAAATAACTTTTTTCACCAGGTAACAGATACTTTACCTGCAGATTTTCAAACTTAATGTTGACTCCATGGTCGATTTTTAATTTTTATGCCTGAACCGAAAAAAACCCATCTGGTTTACAAAGTAGCAACATTTTAAAAATGAATTAATGAAATGAAAACTTTGTATCAATTCTGGTTAACTTGAAATCTTTCATTTCATTAAAAAGGGCTTTCTTAGTTTTGTTTAACTTTCAGTTATCTAACTCTGAATGTTCCTTAACATTTCCTCTTCTAAGAAAAGAGCTGTCTTGAAAAGCCAAAAAGTTCATTTCCAAGCTGTCAGAATAAAACATTTCAATGTTTTTTTTTTTTGCTCTCTCCCTTGTCCTCATTCCCTGATCGTTATTTTTTGCCAGATCTGACTGGAGCATTTCAGTGGCACTGTTTCATAAACTGCGTGTTTAGGCAAATGTGCTATGCATTGAAAAAATTAGGCCAGCTCTACCCATAGTAACTGACTTAGGAGAGGCAGTCGAACCAGAGTCTGAGCTGGAAAATGTATACAGTACAATTACAAGAGCATGCCTGATTTAGCTTTTGTACAAGCAAGTCGACCGCAAAATGCATCTTTGCAGCTCATATTAAATTTTTCTGAGAAGGAAACGTCACTTTCAGATGCTAATAGTCAGTGCACTTGCCTACAGATCATAATCCACCTACATAATTATTGTGCCACCTTTTACATAAAGAGTCTCGGGGGAAGCGGCTGGGACTCTTATTTTTCTTGATATCCACAAGATTTATTGATTTGCCTGACATCTGCAATTTGTTTGAGAATGTGCAAGACTTTTTCTTGCATTCCTATTTGCAAAAGCCTCTTGTTTCACAGGTACATTGATATCTTTTCATGGCATTCATGAAGGGCTCTTGGAAAAAAAAAGTTATCTTTTCTCCTTTATATCTGTAAGATGAAATACTACAATGAATTGTGGATAGCTACTATTGAGCTAAAATATCATCCTAAACTGGCAGAAACAAGTAGTGGACAGATATGCAGCGCATCTTTTGGGACAACCATCTAGATAGAGATCTGTCATCCCATTTGCTCTATTCAGTCCTTGTAAGAAATGCACACCTTTAGTTTCTAGATAGAAGACTGCATAGAGAAAATATATTCACAGTGCCTTAATTAATCTTGGGGGTGGGAAAGAAGCCTATATTTTGTTTCAAAATAATCTGGTTTATATAAAGGTACTTGTACTAATTTTCTATATATAGGTATCCTCAGCTTCTTGTTGGAGCAGGTTCATGTGAGTCTACGGAAAAAGTGTAACTGCGCATGTTGGCTAACTTCTAAAAGACTCCTGGGAGAAGCCAGAGTGTATCCCTAGCAAACAAATACTGTTCATTTATTTTGGACGTTGTGTAAAATGGGTGAGTCTCTGAAGAAAATTTTTCTATAAATGGGATAACAAGAGGATGCTTTAGTCAGGTGTAACCAGTGCTGCCCCAGTGCTGCAAAACTTGCCTAGGATCACTGGGTAATTCACGTTGGAAGGGACCTCAGGAGGTCCCCCGTGTACCCCTGCTCCACGCAGGGCCAGCTGTGGGATTGGACCAGGTTGCCCAGGGCTTTGCCCAAACGGATCTTAAAGCCCACAAAGCATGGAGCCTGCCCAAGCTTCCCAGGCAGCCTGTCCCTTTGCCTGCCCCCGGCCTGCCTGTCCTCACAGGGAGAGGTTTTGGCACCCAGCCTGAACCCCTCTCCTGTCAGCTCGTGCCTGCCGTGCCTTGTTGCCCTGCCGCGCACGGCTGTGACGGACCCGGCCGTCCCCTGCCCGTCCCCTCCCCGTAGGCACTGGGGTGGCTGTGAGGTGCCCCTGAAGTCGCCTCTGCCCCAGGGCGGACAAGCCCCGCTGCCCCAACCCCTGCTCACGGGGCGATGCTCCAGCCCGGAGCACGGAGTGGGTCCTGGTCATTGGTGTCTTTCTGCACCAGGGGCACCAAGCTGGTCACGGTACCCAGATGTGGTCTAACAACAAGTGCTGGGCAGAGGGGACAGCCCCTGCCCCGAGCTCCTGGCGGTGCTCCTGCTGAAGCAGTCCCAGATGCTGCTGCTGGCCATCTCTGCAGCCAGGACTCGCTGCCGGCTCCTGCCCAGCTCGCTGCCCCAGCCAGAGCGTGTATCTGCACGCTAGTTTTCCATAGCCCTTCACTGCCTCCCCTCCATTAGTTTGTTTCATTATTTTGGAGCCTTTTTATAATTTCTTTGCCAATGAGCTCCACAAATTCAATATACACCATGTGAAAACAAATCCTCCTTTTTGTTTGCTATCTCTGACTGTTTCATTTGGTGACCCCTGGTTTTGTGAGAAACAGTGAATAAATTTTCTTATGCAGCACATAATTTTACAGAGCTGTATCATATTTCAATCATCTGTTTTCCAAGCAGAGGAATCTTATTCTGTTCAGTACTTTTTATGAAGCAGATCTATACAGCAAATTCTAGTTATTCTCTGTACCTTTTTTTCATTTCCACTATAACTTTTTGAGATGAGATGACAGTGTGTGAAAAGAAGACACATCATAAATTTACAGTGTAATGATGCACCCTGGTATGTGCTCCCTTCTTTCCCTAGTAATTACCAATAGTCTCTTTACTACTTAACCCTGAACTGATGTTCTCAAAGCGTTACCAGATCTTTCTTACGTGGTTAGGGGATATGGAGAGCCCAGCATTACCTGTATGTATGTAGTTAAAATTGTTTGCCCTGCATGAATTACCCTAAATATAATAACACCAATAACACCATAATAACCTTCATCTCTGACTTTATTTTCAGTTAATCAGTACCATGAGATCCTTCTGCAACTCTCAGCAGGTGGTTTCAATGCAGATAACTCTGGAGAATTTTGTATGACCAACAAACCCTGTCACCTCACAATGGATGCTTTTCTTCCTACATTACTTACAAGTATTTTGAATAATGTAGGTCACAACATAAATTTCTTTCAGACTTCACCCATATGCTCTTTCCAGCTGCTTGTTATCCCTACTTTCATTCACTACTTTTAAAGCTGCTCTTAAAGCTTTCCTATATCCTCGTTGCTTCAAAGGTCTTGGATAAAGGGCCTTATCAAGAAGCTTTGAAAGAATCTGCTTGGTTAAATAGACCTGATGACACAGGATTAATCCCCCCTACAAAATCCACATTGATTCTTTCCTGTATGCCCTGTTCATTCATGTGTCTCCTACTTCTGTCTCTCATGAGCCTGACAACCAGACTGTCTTTCAGAAAGTCAGCTCGCCTCCACGATCTCCGACCTGGCCATTTTAAAAAGAGGTGGCTTGCTGTGGCTAGCCGTGCATGCGCTGGTGCGGTCTGACAAGGTAGCCTCCGCACCACGCTCTGCCATGATGCTTCCCTCTCTGCATGGGAATCACTGAAATACGCTGTGCTTTCTACCCTCCCAGCCTCTCTGACCCCCCTTCGCTTTTCCACGTCCCGATCACCACCTTGGCCAGACGGCTGCTGGCAAAGCCCCGACACTGGGACTCGTGCGGCTTAGATAGGGCACTGCTATCCGTGGGGTACCCCGCTGCCAGCTGTGGCACCCCTACCTGGCTTCACCCTAGGATGCCTCCTGACACCTCCAGCCGTATTCCCCAGCTGGAGAGAGCTCTTGCTGAGTCGATCCTAAATGCTTTGTACCTCAGACGACCGCTGACCGAGCCCCAGCGGCAGCGTTTGCAGTGCTACAGCACCCAGGGACGATGGCCTCCCTCCCTCCCGGCACCCGAGGCTCCTGCCTTGTCCTCGCTGGGGTCGCGCCAGCTCTGCGCCCTTCCTTTCCCCTTGGGCCCTGTTTCGTTAAGCCCTGTTGGAACAGGACTCTGATTGTTGTATCTGTTCTTTGCCCATTTGCTTTTCTGAATTTGTCAGCTTCTGTCCTTTTCTCTCCCCGTTCTCCCTTCGGAACACAGCATTTTTAGTATATTCATCCGCTGAAGCCACACCGCTGTAACCTCTGCACTTTTCCCTGCCTCTCAGCTTTCCCCTGGCCTTCCGATTAAATTGCCCCAGCCTGATTCCATGGTGGCTGCCAGGGAGTGGTGTTCTGTAGCCTGTACAGCTGGAATGGGAGTGAAAGCCACAACGGCTGCTTTGCCATTGCATATCAGCAGTTACAACTTTGAATATCTCTATGGGACACTTCTCTGGGGTGGAAGGTGCTGCTATTCATTTAGTGCTCATCAGACCAAAGGACAGACATTTTGGAAGTAGTTTAAAGAGTAGCCTGCAGCGCTTGTTAGGGGTGGCAGGCTGGAGTCTCCCTCCCTGCCGTACTCTCTAACAAAGTGTACACATGGGCATCCTACAGCTCAGGACACTGCAGCATCTGTTTCATGGGCATCCTTCAGGCGCAAAAACTGCACCGTTAACCAGCAGCTGGGAACAGTACAGGGAATGGGGTCTAGCATATTTTAACACCTTTTTTTCCCTCCTCTTCTTCTTTTTTCTTAAATAGCTGCTGGAATAGTTAATAAAGTAACCAGTGGTCTATCACAAACTGCTCTGCAGCATTGGTGGAGAATATGGGTTTCTACGCACTTGGAAAAAAAGAGGTGCTGCTTCCCACTTCCAGCCAAAGCGGCTGGTTTCCCACAGGAGCGCTCTGGGTCAGCTGCTGCTCTCAAATGCACTTCGTGTGACCACGCTGCTCGGAGCAGTCTTGCCTTGCGTTCCCTTACCGATGCGGTGGTTTGACTGCACTGCAGCATGGGCAAAACCCCCTTCATCGAAAAATCAGTACTCTTTAAAATCTCTCTCGTGGTTAATGGGTGTGACCTAGGGGAAGAACTTCAGAGCAGCACTGTCCACGGGCCTGCACCTGACCTTCAGAAGATGGTCAGTCTGCACCAGAAGGTGCCCACAGTCTAAACCCACACCAGCAACCACGTGCAATGAAGGCTCTAAACATGTATTTAGTACAAGGTTCCTTTCACCAGGGTAGATGAGAAGTGAGATTACATCTGTGCAGCCCTGGTAAGAGGAGAGCTGGTAATGTCCCTTCAGGCTTTGCACGCGAACACCTTAGAGAGGACAAAAACCTCCTTCAAGAAATCTGCAGCTGGATAAGCTACAGGGAATGATGTCATACTGTTACGCCTTGCGGGGAGAGCGAGGGTGCCTGCTCGCTGGGTCTACAAGAAAAAACGGTCTCATCTTCTGAGCAGGAGGAGGACCACCCGTGCTGCTTTGTGAGGGCTCCGGGCTGCCCAGTTCTGAACTGGAAGACTCCACGGGGACTCTCCCCGCGTGCCTCTCCACAGGCGATTGACACGTACAGCTTCGTTAGGGAAGAGAGAGGGTAGCCTCTACCTGGAACAAGCCCAGCCTTTCTCCATTACCTACCTGAAACGCAGGTGGACCTCGTGTAAATGTGTCGCTTGCGTGCCTTTTGCTGTAACATTTGAGAAACGGTTTTACATATGAGGAGACATAGCAACTTAACAGGGAGAAGCAGTGGGTTTTAATTGAAAGCCGTCCAGATAACTCACTTAGAAAAGGTCCAAAACAGCCCAAAGGAGATGTCAGTTTAGCAGCTCCCTGACACTGGCTGGAACCGTGCGGTTCTCACCCTGTGGTCACCGTCCTGCTGGGTAATTCCTCTTCATGAGCGGAGCAGAGCAGGAGCGCTGCGGAAGACGAGGGAGCGAGAAGGCTGGAAACGTGGGAGCTGATGCCATTCCTCCGGGCCGTGAGACGGACTTGTTGGAGCACAAAGACCTCTCTGCTGCTAGTTGTAACAACGCGGGCCCTGACACCCTTCTGCTGCAAAACCCCGAAGGGGTCACGTGTGGGAGCCTGGGGCACTGGCTCCAAGGCAGCACTGCATGCAGTCCGGGCGCGGACATGCCGTGGAAGCTCGTACGCGATCAGTCAACCCCCCGTCCTTGCTCCAGCAGTGGCCTAAGGAAGGCATGTGAGAGAGCTGGGATGGGGACCTGGGAGAGGAGCCCTGAGAAACATCTCCTGCAACTTCGCAGTGTCATCAGTCCAAGAACAGCCCGGTCGAATACGGGGTTAAACATGAAGCAGCATGTTACCCACTAACTGGATTCTCCTGCAAGCCCACCACCCTCATATGCCCTGCAGGGAGTCAGAATAAAGGAAGGACCACTTGCTTCTTCACGCAGAACTTTTGCAGGACACAAATGGTCCTGTTCCTCCAGCTTTTCACTCAGCACAAGGCATGGGGACCAGCTTGTCATTAGGCAGGAGCTCCAGATGTTTTCAGACCAGAGCAAACATCGCACCCCCGTCCTACACCCATCACATGCTGCTTGCTCCTGGAGCTGGCTGGCTGCAGCAGTGAGCCAGCAGGCACGGCTGTGGTCCGTCGCTGGTCTCACATGCCCGGTGACAGGGGCAGCGTTTGAAGCATGAGGGATTTCTTGAGCTACTCTCCACTTGGAGGCTACCAAGAGAAGAAGAAGGAAACTGCTGTTAGCCCTGTGCCTTTCACAGCACAGACAGAGCAGCTCATCCTCTCCTTTCTTTTTTTGCCTGTTGCTTCTCCTGCAGCCTAATCTAAGGTCTGCAGAACTTGACTCCAAACTCAGCACACAATATAAGACAGAGATCTGCAGCTCCTTCAATTTTTATCACATTACAGTGCAAGAGGGAAAAAGATCCCTTTAAATAAAAAATAGTTTTACTTTTTTGTTTACTATGCTCTAAATTATGTTAGCATTGAATTTTAAAGGTCAGGGCTGGAGTAGTACAACTCACCACTTAGGCCTTTGCTAGCCTCTTATTGCACCAATCTGAGAAGGAGAAATCTGAAAAAATTGCCAAGGGAGATCAAGGTTGGGCTGGTGATAAAGAAGTCGAAACGAAATGATGAGGTTCATTGCAATGGTGACTTTATTAGTTTTTCCATTTCCCTTGAAAGCCCGCTTCTCCCATGAAACTTACACCCCAGTGCTCTGGGAGCGAAGCCCCGGGCACTCGGCGCACCAGGTCAGCCAGCCATCTTACCACAGTCGCGGGCAGCCCCTGGGCTGACACGAACTGGGGAAATAGGAACGTGTCAAGGTTGGGGGTTTTAGAGTGTACAAGCGGCAAATTTTCATGCAGCTCACCAAAAGGTTCCTATTGTCTCTGGGAAGAGAAGCCAAGAACTGCTGTCCCAGAGGGCTCCTCCTGCATGTGTGATTTGTGAAATGTTAGGAAGTCTGCTGGTGGTTGCAAATCACTTGACTCTTGAGAAAATGGGTAAATACATGAGGGAAAACTCAAGGACCCCCTACTCAAAAAGCTCACATATTAAAAATACTTCATTAGGATTCTTACATAGTCAAAAAAAGTGGTGTGGGGAATGGCTAAGCATCAGCACAATAAGGAGTGCTCCACATTTGTACAGCAACGTGCTTTGACTCTTCAGGAGCAACTGTAAAATGTCGATGTGCAAACAGGAATGTAAAAAGGTGAGAACAGGATCCCTCACTAAAAACATGTTGTTTGAAGTAAAGCAGTGCCGAGGAGGGAGAACAGCTAAGGAGAAGAACTGCTAAAACACATGATGAGTGGCAGGTGCAGTCTTTTGTAAGCAGGCTAACACTTTACACTTCCTTAACATTTTACTTTGATCAAATAAACCTGTTTTACTTCCATTTTGAGTCTTGCCTAGTAATAAAGCAATCTCATAGTGAGCCAGGAGGTGGTGATGTTCCTTACAGAAACAGCAAACTGCTGAATGGTGTGGCTTGGGACAGGTACTGTTCAGCGTGTGTGTTGGAGCACAGCGATACATGCTTTTGGAAGTCATCTGGCAAGAGTGAGACCTAGGAATCTCAGGTGATAGCCAAAGGAGAAAGATTTCCGCTAACAGCATCTTTGGCAAAAATCTGCTGCTTTTCCACAGCTGAGAAAATATGTCCAATGCTCAGTGAAATAATAAATAAGCGAGTAACTCCCACAAGAGGTGGGAGTCCTGATAGACATGGATGAGTTCACTGCTGGAGCCTGTGTGTGGGTTCCTTGCCTTCACCCACAAGTTCTGTGCAGCCTTTGCTTGCGCTTTGGTAGGGGGGTTGGACTAGATGACCCCCAGAGGTCCCTTCCAACCCCTAACATTCTGTGATCCTGTGATTTGCCTAGCAAAGAAGTCCTGGCAGTCAGCCCATGGCCCTCCCAAATGTCTCTGATGGAGAGTGACTTGCCAGTGAGGGTTCTGTCACTTCAGGGATCCCATTCTCACCTTTTTTATTCCTGTTTGCACATGGACTATAATCAGGTTGGTTTATGCCATTGGAGGATTTGGACAATGTATGTGTCTGAAAAGTGTTTGCACTATCTCTGGTCTGATGGCGGCTAATAGCCTGACCTTGATATCCATGCTAGGGACTGCACTGTATTCAAAGTGCTTTCCTCAAGCACTCTTCTTTGGTTTTGGGGAGTTTTGGTAGCTCTTTTTGAAGCCCTAAGAGATGGCTGAAATATCACATCTTTGGATTTTCCTGCCTTATGTTAGATAAACTTTGGACTCTAGCACTAACGAATTACTACACCATCACTTCTGAACCTCAGCTTTTCAAGTATAACATGTTAGACAAGAACAGAACCATGTAACAACTCCTGAAGATAGATTCATGTTGTGATATTAATGTCTTGTAATTCTTTCTAGGTCAGCTTTGAATGGCATTTGTGCATTTGTAACGTAGGAACACCTGGCTAAAAAATGAAGTCCTGGACTTTTAAATGGCTTGGTACAACTTTCTGGGCCTGAATGTCAAGTCTAGCTAAATACATCTTCATGGATCAGATTTCAGTTTTCAGTTCTCAAAACCATGTTCTAGTACCAACATCCCTTATGCTTCTGTTTCCTGGGGAATGTGGAATGATCATGCTTTGCCAGTGTGATATTTTAGCTCCTAAAAGTTTCTGAAGAGGTAATTCCATCAAAAGCAATGTTGTTTGGTTTGTTTGGGTTTTTTAAATTTGATTACCATTGAACCTTATGCTGTACTGTGGCCCACTGTGTGTGGACCACACTGCAAAGTACCACAGAATCCACTTCACACATGATTCAAACACTTGAAAACTCCAGCCAACCTATCCAGACTAGACAATCTTGATCATTCATTCTCATTTTCATATACTGAACACATTTGGATACCTTATATCTGACCATTTCTTCAGTGACATTGGGATGCATGGAATTATCTGATTTACTCTTTGGGAATTGTGAACATTTGTGAATGCCACCACTAGTTATGAAATGCTCTGAACTAGTGGCACTAGGAAGACTAATTACTGTGCTGTGATTCTAGGTGTGTTACATCAGTCTTAATAATTACATGCTTGATTTAAGATTAACATATTGTGGAACATGCTTGTATTAAGATACTGTTTGTGGCAAATGAGGCATCAAATATAACATCAATTCTCTCCACAATGTTAGAAGGCTAATCTTTCTCTTTTTCCTATAGGGCATACTAAATCACCATCAGCACAGCTTCAGCGCTGGAGTTTTCTGACATTGTTGGAAAGTCAGAGGGCAGCAGGGCTGCATAAAGAAATTAGTAGGTTGAATAGAACAGATAGCAACAGTATGACTTAATTCAGCAAGAATGGTGCTTAGTATGAGAAAGGATATGCCAGTGCCTGCATAGGTTTAGCCTGGATTAAAAGTAAAATATCTGGGTAGGTCTCTCTTTTCAATGGGATCCCTGAACAGAAAGTTGTTTTACTTGCAAGAACTAAAATGAACCATACTTCAGAGTATGGCATAAGGTAAGTACTTTTCAAAGTTGCACAACTCTGCTTGTGTGTCCTTTTTGTTTGGAGGGGAGCTTTTCTTTTTGCATGACTGGGTTTGTAACAGCAAATATCAGCATCTTGCTGAAAGGGAGAGACTGCAGTTCTCCCTTGACTTTCTCCTGCGCGCACGGGCACCTGGCTGCATGCACAGCACACAGTGCATTGAAGTGCCACCCTGAAGGCTCTTCGCTTCTCCGTGGAGAGAGGTGGCCCCCAAGAAGCCCTTGCATGAGGCAGAGATCCGTCTGCGGCTGAAGCTTTACGCCCAGCCAAACCAGCAGCGCTGCCCGTGGCTGAGAAAAGGGAGCTGGTCCCACTTCTGCTGCTGCTGGCTGGACCATCTGCCTTGCACCACTAGTACCTCTTCAGACCCTCTCCTGTGCCCATTTACCTGCCGAAATGGAAAACCTACCCACTGCTTTTGCTCAGAGAGGGTCCGGTGCGTAGCATACCTAGCATGGGTGGCAGTAGGAATTTTGGCCAGGGGTTGGGATGGGAACCATTCCCTTTTGGCAGCAGCAAGCCATTACGTTGGCTCATGCCACCTTGTGATACGTTACCCCAAGACAGCTGAAAAAGGAGGAGCAGCACAAATGTGAACCAGGAAAGAAGAAGGCAAAGCAGCTTCTTCCACCTCAACCTGACTTTTCTCATGTGACAGCCAGCATTAAGAAGCTGGTGAGAGGAGAAGAGTAGAAAGAACAGCAGCACTAGACACAGATGCTTGACCAAAGTGTAGCACAAAGACAAAAAAGCAGACTGAAGCCCCATGCGACATCTCCAGCAGTGTGTCTTTTCAAAAAGAATCCATTTGCACCCGGGAGTGAAATGTAGCTTACCGTATGGAGAGGGAAGCACAAAGACAAGTCCTCTGGGTGACCAAGAGCTCGTCGGACTGCCCAGGAGAGCATCCCTGCTGCGAAGGCAGTGTGTGGATGCTTGGTCGTCTCCTTCCTGGCACGCAGGCTGCAGACTTTTGGTGCTCTGCAGAACAGCCCGTGGGACATCCACGACTGTGAGGGAAATGGCATGTGCGGGTCTGGGGACAGTTCCTAAACATCTCCGCACACAGTTACGTTGCTCGTGTGTAACGCCTGCTACTTTGTCATGGAACAATTAGTCCATGAAGTCTTACTTTTCATGAGAAAAACGAAACAGGGCTTTCAAAGTAGCCTTTGACAACCTGCTTCCCATCAGAAAAAAAGGAGAACAGCTTTACAGTTCCTTGTCCCAGGCAAGCTAATCAGCTGGAAAAGGTTTGATTGAAGGTGACAGCTTGGTTTCTGATTAAAGCATATGGGCTGGGTGCAACTGCATCAATTCCACCTGGGATTCTGGGGCTGGTCAGTGACCAGGGTACAGGTAAGTTAAGGGACAAAACCTCAGTCAGATTCAGAAATCCCTTAAGACCCAGGGGATACTGGCAGTAGCCTTGCTCCTACTCCTTAACTCTCACTCTCTGTCCCCCTGATATTTCTTCAGTTGATATAGATCCATTTAAGATGTATAAAGCAAATAACTATATCTAACAGCCCTAGTTGAGAGCAATCAAAAAGCTCTTAAAGATCTCAGAATTTGAATCTACAATGTTTACCCTCAGGCAGGAATCCCATTAATAATTGAAGATGTCTGTATGCAATTGAACAGTAATGGTAATTTTCAGCTACAAGGGATCAATCCAGTTGTCTGTATGCTGTGGAAACAGCGCTTCTCTGGGTAAATGCCACCTTTATGTACAGTGAGCTCCGAAAAATTACAGCCATTTTCCTCTACGGTTAATTTATAAAGCTTTCTTGAATCCTAGGAAAAGCCCTCATGACATGACCACAGCTTGCATGTGTATCACTTGCCTTTGCACAGCCAACAGTGCTGCTGCTGGCTTGCCCTGCGAGTCCGATGCTGCTCAAGTGTCCAAAGCCTCAGAACTATGGGTGCTGGCTTCAGCGCGCCC